>Ga0134126_10000060_pt1 | contig 130669 bp, 84 predicted proteins | sample KB31752_FD_96881 | JGI IMG/M metagenome (GOLD analysis project Ga0134126, IMG submission 96881) | Terrestrial soil microbial communities with excess Nitrogen fertilizer from Kellogg Biological Station, Michigan, USA - KB3-175-2 | ecosystem: Environmental > Terrestrial > Soil > Unclassified ... | reverse complement strand
CGAAACTCAGGATGTTGAAAACTTTCCCAATCGCGGCCCGCACAATCAACCCGTAGACTACCGTTCCCGATTCCAGCAGATCATTTATTACTTTGTCGGTGCCGTATTTTCCGCCGGCGGGCGCGATATTATCGGTAATGACAATAATGGCGCGGCGATTGGTCGGATTGCCGGCGTTGTTCATTTGCTGCTCGGCCGCATGTAAGGCTTCATTTAAGAAAGTGCCATGTCCCAGGAATGTGCGGCTGCCCTCCGAAATTCTTTCGGCTGCCAGGTTCCGATCTTTGGTGAATGTTTGAATGAGTTTTGGCTCATCGGCAAACGCCATCACGGCAACCTCGTCTTCGGGTTTCAGATGCCGCAAAGCGTCGTTTGCGCCGGCGCCCACTTTTTCGATGATTGGTGTGACACTGCGACTGATGTCGAGCAGGAGCAGCACAGACAAAGGCAACTGGTCCTGACTGAAGTAGACGAGCGGACGTCTGACGTTCTCCTCGTAAATCTCGAAGTCCTGTTGCCGCAGTCCGCCAAAGACCTTGCGCGTTTTCTTGTCGATAACCTGGGCGTCAAAGACCACCAGGTCCGTGTTCACTCGGATAACGTCATTTGGGTCGATCTCCTGCGCGGTTGCGGATCGATAGAGTGTCAGACACAAGCAAACACAGATTGAGATAATGAGTAATCTTCGGGTCGTGCTCAGCATCATGTGTTCTTACGCGGAGGAGAGGGTAAAGGTTTGAACTACGATGACCGCGGCCTTACGCGGGAAAATGATTAGGGCTTCAACGGTCTGCCGCCGTTGTCCGCGCTTTTGATCGCGCCCGTCTGATCCGCCCAAAACGATAGCTTACCAGTCTTACCATGGTTGACAGGTTCGGCGCCGGCGACGTAGGTCTTGCCGTCCTTAGCTACCGTAATGTGATAGTTGTAGCCACTCAATTTCGGATCAATCACATCATTAGAAAACATGCCCGCCTGGATCAGCGCGTTAAAGTCGCTGTACACGCCGTTGTGCTGCGAGTTGTAAATGCCTTCCCAAATGGCCAGTCGCTTCAGAAAATCTTCGGCGTCGGCTTCGTGGCCTTCAATCAACATATCGAGCAGGTAGCGACGGCCCGCTTTCTTAACTTCCGCCGCATCGGCTTCAGAACCAAACAGAATGATCCAATCATTGCCTGACTTCACCAGATTGAGTGGTTGCGAAGTAACCTGCGGAGTAGTTGCCGTCACCGGTACTTTTACGAACACCGTGGCTTTGTCACCGCTGATTTGCTCGCCCGTAATTTCCACTGTGGCATCAATCGCAGCGGCTTTCTCTTCAAAACCCGGGCGCAACAGCTCCATCTCTTCCGCATTTAGTCCCTCGACGGCTGGTTTGTAACTGGTCATGGCGAAGGCTTCGCGGAAGCGGTGCTCGCGCATCGCTTTGTAGAATTCACGAACCACATCGGACGGCGTGCGCGGCACGGGATTATTCTGCGCCGTGCAGGCCAGCGCGCCGGTCGTAATCAGAATGCTGCAGACACAAAGCAGGGAAAGAAAGCGATTGGAAAACATTTTCATGAAGGACCTCAGCAATTAGTTTCGAGGCGCGCCAGACTTCAGCGCGCCTCATAAAGCTACTACTCAGATTCTACCTTCGGACAAAAGGTTCGACTTTAGCTGGTTCCTGTTTTGGTTCTGAGGATTACCTCACGTCCAACCAGGTAGAGCAACAACATCAGAATGATGAATGGAACCATCGACAACAAATCGCCGTTGGCTTCGCCGAACAGAGGGTTGTGCGCCGTCGACCAATCTTCAATAGCCTTATTGAAGTTCGCCAGCCCCTGCTTCGGAACACCTTGCAGAATCGCAATTACGATTGCCGCCAGCGCGCCACCCGCGATGTATCCGGAAGCCATCAGCACGCCGGGACTCTTGTCGGTCTCGGCGACTAACTCGTCCTCGGTCAGCTTCTTGTGCTGCAATTTCTTGCGCAGGTACTTATCCACCAGCCAGCGAATCATGCCGCCGATGAAGATCGGGCTCGACGACGAAAGTGGCAGATAAACGCCGACCGCAAACGCGAGCGAAGGAATGCCGCTCATCTCGAGCACGATGGCGATCATCACACCCAGCAGTACCAAACCCCACGGCAATTGACGATTCAAAATTCCCTTGATGATGTAGGACATCAGCGTCGCTTTCGGCGCGTCGTACTTCGTCACTTGGGATCCGTCAGGCCGCGTCTTGTGTATCCCGTTGATGCCGGGGTCCGAGATATACACCGGGACACCCTGGTCGTTCACCATATAGCGGCCGGCTGGTCCACCGGTCGTATCCGTCTTGTGGTAGGGCCGATATGAAGCCGAATCCGAGTTCGCCTGTGGACCCTTCAATTTTTCCGGCGCCCCTGCTTGCGAAGGATCGATGTGGAGGGTCGTCGGGAAATTCTCCTGGACTTTGTAGGCCACTTTATTGTTCGCATCGACGAGATATTCACCCGGGTCAAGACCCGCAACCAACGGTGCAGCCGGATCGTTCTTGAGCAAACGATAATTGCCCGCGGTCGAAGGTTTGATTTGATCCGTGAAGGCCGGCAATGCAGACGCTTGCGTCGGATCGACCATGACGTTTTTGGTGGCCGGTTCAAAACTAAGCCGCGGCACATAAACTGTAGCCGAGTCGTTCAGCACCAGGAGGATCGGACCGAGAATCAGCGCGGAAGCGAATGCGCCGACGAGGATCGCAACCTGCTGGTATTTCGGTGTCGAACCGACCAGGAATCCGGTTTTTAGATCCTGCGAAGTCGTGCCTCCGTTTGAGGAAGCGATACAGACGATACCGCCAATCGACAGCGCGGTGATGTAGTAGCTCGGGCCAGTCCATCCGATCACCAAAAAGATCAGACAAGTGAGCAACAACGTCGCGACGGTCATGCCGGAGATTGGATTCGAAGAGGATCCGATCTCGCCGGTTAGCCTTGACGATACGGTCACGAACAAAAACCCAAAGGCTACGATCAGGATAGCACCGATCAAATTGAACCGGAGATTCAATTGCGGAAACAGCATGATCAATGCAATCAGGACGATGATTCCGCCCATGACGACCTTCATCGACATGTCCTGGTCAGTACGCGGCGCACCGGCCGAAGATTTTTGGCCGCCACGCAGGTCCGCTAGACCACCTTTCAATCCGTGCCAGATTGTCGGCAACGATCGAAACAGACTAATGATTCCGCCGGCGGCCACAGCGCCCGCGCCGATGTAAAGTACATAGGCGCCACGAATCGCAGACGGGCTCATCTCGCTAATGGGAACCGTGCCAGGCGCCAATGGCGTCGTCATGCCCGATCCGAAAAACTTGATGGCGGGAATCAGCACCAGGTACGCGAGCACGCCGCCGGCACACATGATCGAGGCGATGCGTGGTCCGATGATGTAACCGACACCCAACAGCGCCGGTGAAATTTCGGCGGAGATCGATCCAGCTTTGAATGGCGCGCCAAAAACTTTTTCGGGCGTGTCTTTCCAGCCTTTGAAGCCGGTCATCAGTACCTGGTAAAGAAAACCAACGCCGAGTCCCGCGAAAATTGTTTTCGCGCCCATCTGCTCAGTTTCGGCGGCGGCCTCTCCGCCCGCATGCGCGGCCGCGCGTGATTCTTCGGACGCACCGGCTTTCAAGACTTCAGCGCAGGCAGTGCCCTCCGGATATTTAAGGTAGCCATGTTGGGCCACAATCAGCGCGCGCCGCAGTGGGATCATCATCAGAATGCCCAGCAGGCCGCCGAGAATCGCGACCAGCATTACGCGCGTAACCTCCAGATCCAGGCCCAGAATCATGATGGCGGGCATCGTTACGCCCACGCCGAACGCGATTGACTCGCCGGCTGAGCCCGCTGTCTGCACGATGTTGTTCTCGAGAATCGTGGCGTCCCTCAACCCGACTTTCGAAAGCACGCGAAACAGAGTGATCGAAATTACGGCGACAGGGATCGAAGCGCTGACGGTCAAACCAACTTTCAGCACCAGATAGAGGGAGGACGCGCCGAAGACCATGCCCAGGAACGTTCCCATCACCAGCGGCAGCCACGTTAACTCGCGCAAGTGCGCTGACGCCGGGATATACGGACGAAAGTTCGTCAAATAGGGATTATCAGGCTTGAATCCGACGCGATCGGGAAATTCCTGTGCATCACCCGGCGTGATCACTTCACTCGACATCAGTTCGACCTCCGAACGAGTTTGTAAAAGCAGGGAGATTCGAGGGAAAGACAGGATTACTTTACACGCGGCTGACGCGCCGAGCAAGCATCTCCACAGTCAAAGCTCAACCGGCGTTTAGCAGCGAGCGGTGAGCAGTGAGCAGCGAGCAGTGAGCAGTGAGCGGTGAGCAGTCAGCAGTGAGCAGTTAGAGTTAGCAGTGAGCAGTGAGCAGTGAGCAGTGAGCAGTGAGCGGTGAGCGGTGAGCGGTGAGCGGTGAGCAGTGAGCAGTGAGCAGTGAGCAGTTGATACGGTTCTCAACCAGCGACCTGTTTTCACTAAAGATCGTTTCGATGAAAAAAGCCGGGACTCGCATGAACGAGTTCCGGCTTTTCTACTGACATGCGGCTTTCTCTCGGAAGGAGCGGCAACTGAAGGCTTACTGCCTTCTGCCTTCTGCTACTGCCTTTTTGCCTTCTGCCTTCCGCCTTTTGTTTTCCGCCTTCTGCCTTCTGCTACTGCCTTTTTGCCTTCTGCCTTCCGCCTTTTGTTTTCCGCCTTCTGCCTTCTGCTTTCCGCCTACTGCTTACTCGTGTCCGCTCTCGGCGCGATGTAAACCTCGCGTGACTGAACTCGGTAGGCTTTTTCGTCCGTTGTGCCATCGCCGTCAACGTCCACCTTGACCAAAATCTTGTGCGGCTTTCCGTCGCGAACGTCACCAGGATTGAAACCGAGACTGTATTGATTACGTAGCAGCGCATTGATCGAGCTCAGCACCGTCGGTAATTCGCCCTCAAACGTCACCGGGAAATAAGCGCCACCAGTGTCTTTCGCGAAGGTCTTCATCTGATTGTCCGCCTGGAGGAAGGTCATACGATCAATCGGAATACCTCTGATGCTTATGCCTCTGCCGGGATCCATGCTATCGCCAAACCTCTTCATGAAAAGGTTTGCCGTCCCGATGATGTAAAGCGGAATTCCGGAATTCTGCACGATCTTGCGCGCTTGTTCGTAGTTGATCTTGCTGAAGGTGTCGATTCCTGAGGCTACGAGGAGCACCGCCTTGCGCCGATCGTTCGGTACCGCCACCATGCCGGCATAGTCGGCCTTGCTCTCTTTCGAATCTTCCAGGACCACCGAGTCCCCGCGTCCACCAATCAGCGTAAGTTTCAGCGCGTCGAACATATTCGAATCACTGAAGGCCGGCTGATTGTTCAAAAGCAACCGGATGACTTGTTGAATCCGCGCCGGATTGTTTGTGAAATCCGTAATCGGCGTCGGTCGCATGTCATAGGCGATAACCGAAACATAATCCTGCGGCGTCATGAACTGTGAAAGAAAGTACGCGGTTGGCCGGATTACTTCATAGGTGCCGGGCTCCTGTCCGCTGCTGCCGTAGTAACCGAAATCCTCAGCGAGTTTGCTGAATTCAACTACCAGGGTAATCGTGATGGGTGCGTCCGGTGTGGAGAAGTTCGTGATGTCGCGTTTCACGCCATCAACGTAAACTTCGAAATTCTTCTTCGTCAGCCCGGTGGTGATCTGCCCGGTCTTTTTGTTGTAGACCACTGCGTCGACGTTTACGACGTTCGTGCTGACTTTAACTGTGTCAGTGTCTTTGCCGGCGATGTCAGTTGGTAGCGGCTCTTGCTGTTCTTTTTCGTCGCCTTGCTCTTGTCCCGGCGCCGGACGCTTATTCTTCTTTTCGTCTGAAGCCGGCGGCAACCGGCGCGCTTGTCCAAAAAGAGAAAACGTCTGCGCGCTGCCGAGGAGCGCGATGCACAACAAAAAAACGTATACTCGCTGCCACAAAGAACGCGTCATCTGGAGTCCTTTCAAGGTCAGGCCGCTGGGGTCAGCTTGGTTGATTCGGAATATAGGTTGCGCGGGCAAACCGGGTCAAGCTGGGTGGATTGTCGGCCGTGTCCTAACGGTTGTGATGCGGAGGAAAGCGGGGGCGTTTACCGCTCGGCGCCATGAGATAAGAGATAAGGGGCAAAGGGTAAAAGGGGAAGAGGTAAAAGCAGAAGCCGCACAGCGTGTACCGCTTTCCCGTTTCCCCTTTTCCCCTTTTACCCGTCTTAATTCCCGCCCCCGGCTTCAGCTTCGATGACGACTTCGAAAGTGCCTGAATTGTCGGCAAGGTTCCCTTCGTTCACACCCAGGAAGAGCACGCCATCCCGCTGCGCCACGAAATCGCGGCTGCTGCCGATGAAGATGAAGTCGTCGTTGTCGTCGCCGATCACGGCAATCAATCCACCAGTCGGCTGATTGCGCATCAGCTTCTCACGATCCACCACACTGGCCAGGCCATCTGCAGTGGACGCGCCTTTCGCGCCCAGGTTGACGCGCCCGGTCGCGCTAATACGCAGACGTTGTCCGCGCCGCACCACCAAACCGCTGTTGGTCCAGCCGTTCGTCGAATTGTCGGCGCGCACCCGCACGTTGACGTTGAAGAAGGTCGGGTTCGGGTTGGGATTGGCCGTCGTATTTGGATTGGACGTTTGAGTTGGCGGCGGATTCGATGGCCGTTGGTTAGATGTCCGCGTGTTTGCCGGCGGCTGAGAAGGAGGTTCCATGGGACCTGATGAGCTGTTGCTCGCTTCGTCCGCAGGCGCGCCGTCGAATTCGATCGAATCGACGTCTTCCATGAAAACTGTAATGCGGCTCTTGCGCCCGCGCGTGCCACTGCCGACCAGGATCGTGAACTGCTCGTTTTTGAAACTGACAATCTGTCCGCGGATGACGCTGCCATCCTTCAAGCGAATCGTGTCCGCGAACGCCGGCAGAGCTGCACCCAGCGCGAGCACGATCACGATCGGCAATCGAAATAAGAACTTTTTCATAGCGACCTCCAACGACATCCAAAGTGCAAGCTGCCGGCCTGTTCGCTGACGCCGGTGATTTCAATCTGTTTGCTAACCGAGGAGAGAATCTGTTGTGGCGATTGATGCCGGGAGAGAGCGAAACGTTGCGCCGCGAAGCATCGCCCGCGGAAGTGAATCGGCAAAAACCCAAAGCAAGCGAGCCGCATTTGATGCACGCGAAAGTTTACCACAACCTGCGGCCATGCGAATGCGCATGCCGCGAATGCGGACAGCTAGTTTGGAGACGCGGGATTGGACGTCGCGGCGAGCAGAGCGCGCAGCGCAACTTGATTTGTGGTAGCCGCTCCGGATTGGAATGGCACAACGACGTAACGAACGTCAGAGCCGGACGAGCGGAAGACACTGTAGTACGCAAAGTAGTGCTTGCCGGCCACCAAAGATCCCAGGGTCGATTGCAGGGTCGAGTCCAGAAAGACTACGTAGATAGTCTTGCCGCCAAATCGCGGCAAGCTGCCTTCGTCCAACATCGTTGCCAGCAGCCGTTGTATGTCGGTGTCAGAGAGCGTGCGTGATGAAATGTCGGGTCGGACGACACTGGCCGTCGGACCGAAACGATCTTTAACTCCGCTCTCTTCCAGCGCAGCCAGAGCCTTTTCATCGTCTACATGTGCCAGCAGGTTTTGCAGTTGCGTTTCGCGTGTTTGCTGCGATGAGGCTGCCCATTCGCTGCCCAGAAAAACGCTGCACTGTTCGGGCTGTCCGTTGACGAGCTTACGTCCGTGCCCAGATGGTACCAGTGGCGCACCCGATTCAATGATGAACGCCTCTCCTCCGTCCTCATTCAAAACCGCCCGGCCTTCCGCCGCCGGTTGTTGCGCGCGGACACTCACCGCTGCAGCGGCGGCGGCGATTAACAGGACGCAGATAAACTTGAGCTTCATTTCTAACTCTTTTCACTAATCGGCTACGGCGTCGTTACATTCATCGTGAAGTCATCAACCAGGAAAGAAGTCTTCAAGCCATCGTCTTCAACTCCGAGTAGATACACCTGAATAGTCTGCCCCTTGTACGAAGTCAGGTCGAAGCTGACTTGCGAGTACCCAGGCGCGGCGTTCAAATTCGAATAACTTGCGAGGGTTGCGAGCACGGCGCCTGAAGAGCTGCGAATTTGTACCGCCAGCGAATCGTATATTTTTGTCTTGGTGCTTTCGGCCGTCGCGATGTGCAGCCAAAACGTCAGCCTTACCAGAGTCGCATTTGCCGGAATGGTCACCGATTGCGCGGCTGAATCCGTGTGCGCGACGCCCCAACCGTTCAGCCAGCCTTTCCACGACCCACTATGCGAGGGCTCAGACGGGTCGTTGTCTATGACACCGCCAGTAGCAATCCATGGCGACGGATTACTCAAGCCGTTTTCAAATCCCGGATTGCCGAACATCTGGGTTGTGCCGCCGGTTCCACCGCCCGAACCTGGCAATGCGTAGACTGCAAAGTCGTCGACCAGAAATCCAGTCTTCGCGCCGGCATCCTCTACGCCCACCAGATAAATCTGCACAGTTTGGCCTTTGTAACTCGTGAGATCGAACGAGAACTGCTGATATCCCGCGATCGCGTCCACGTTCGAGTAAGTCGCTAATGTTTTCAAAACGGCGCCGGACGAGTTGCGCAATTGAACCTTCAAAGTGTCGTACGTAGTCGTCGTCGTCACCTCCGTCGTCTCGATGTGCAACCAGAAGGCGAGTGATGCTTGGGTCGTAGTAGAAGGAATCGTCACTGTCTGGGCCAGCGTGTCCGTGTGCGGAGTTCCATAACCGTTCAGCCATGCCTTCCACGAACCGCTGTGCGCCGGCAATAAACTCGAGTTGTCCATCACTCCAGCCGAAGCCGTCCACGGCGTGGGGTTCGCGCCGTTCTCGAATCCCGGATTGCCGAGCAACTGTTGCGCGCTGCCGCTGATGGTGACCGTGAAGTTGATTGTGGTTGTGCGCGTCTGTCCCGCGCCGGTTCCGTTGACGACGACGTTATAAGTTCCCAAAGGTGTGGTGGACGGTACCGAAATTGTTAGCGTCGTCGAGCCCTGGCCCGGCGGTCCCAGCGATGGCGGCACGATGGTCGCGGTTGCGCCTGCCGGCAAACCCGAAACTGAAAACGCTATTGAACTGTTGAAGTTGCCGGAAAGCGTCGAACTGATCGTCGTACTGCCGCTGCTGCCCTGCGGAATTGCCATTGACGAGGGCGCGGCTGTCAGCATAAAGAAGGGCCCGAACTGTATATCAATGATCGGATGCAGTTCGATGGCGTTCGGCGCGACGCCTTGCTGTCCCTCCAAATAATCGAAAAAGCCCACGCCGGTAATCTGCACTGGAATATTTGCACTCTGCAGATAAGTCTGCGGGGTGAAGACGGCTTCAAACTGGGCGCGCGCGCTCGCAATCCCGGCAGCAAAAGGACTGCTGGCGCCCACACAGTTCGGCGCAGGAATTTCAGCGATCATCGTGCGACCGGCGTTATCAGTCAGCACCATGTGATAATCGGAATCATAAGCGCGCACGTATTCACGCAACGTCGCGTTGATGACCCAAACGGTTCTCTCGGTAGGCGCGATGCGCCCGTTGTCGGGAAGCGAACTTGGCCTCGCCAGTGATGTCAGATTCGCGATCGTTGTCGCAGAGGTTGAATTGAGATTAACCAACCCGGCATCTGCATCCGTCCCGGTCTTAACCGCCCAACGTTCGACGCCACACTGCGCAAAGACAGAGTTCGATGTGAGCAACGCGCACACTACGCCGACTATGATCGAGATGCACAGCTTCATCATCAAACTTCAGGAATCCTAATTAACGCTGACGGCGACCGTGGCCAGTTCTGCAATGGTCTGGTATTCAAACAATTGCGATGGAGACAGCTTAAGCCCGGCGCGCGCGGCCCGTGCCAGAATCAATGTGCCGAGAATTGAATCGCCGCCGAGATCAAAGAAATTATCGTTCACACCAACCGGATCCACTTTCAGAACTTCCGACCAAATGCCGGCCAATGTTTCTTCGGCTGGCGTCCGCGCTTTGACGTATGCCGCATCTGCAGCCGCCGCCGGCGCTTGCGCCGACAATGCGATGCGATCGACTTTGCCGTTAATCGTCAATGGCAAAGAATCAACATGCACGAAGCCCGTGGGTACCATGTATTCCGGCAACCTGGTTTCCAGCCACGCGCGGATATCGTCATCGGCCGGTCGGTTTTCCACAATGAATGCGACCATACGCTTTTCATCACCCGCGGCGTCACAAACAACGACTGCGCAATCTGAAACCGCATCGTGCTGTCGCAGTACCGTTTCAATCTCGCCCAACTCGATTCGATAACCGCGAATCTTTACCTGATCGTCCACGCGGCCGGCGTAAGCGAGATTTCCATCCGGCATCGTGCGCACTAAATCGCCGCTGCGATACATTCTTTGCGACTGAATGGTGACGAAACGCTCGCGCGTAAGCTCGGTGCGATTGAGATAGCCGCATGCAACTCCGTCGCCGCCGATGAAAAGCTCTCCCATTTCGCCCTCGGTAACAGGCGTCAGGTCGGCCGCGAGCACGCGCAGTTGCGTGTTTGCAATAGCGCGGCCGATCGGAACCGGACCGGAATCGGGGTCCTCGGGCGCGACTTCATAGACGCAACAGCCGACGACTGTCTCAGTCGGTCCATACTCGTTGATTAACCGCGTCGCCGGAGCATGCTTGCGCCAAAACGCCAGACTCTCGAAGTGCAATGCTTCACCGCCAATGATCAGAGCACGCGCGCGTCCGGCAATTTCATTGGCAGGCAATAGTTCCGCGAGCGCGCGCAAATGTGCCGGCGTGATCTTCACTAGACTGTAATTCGTCCGTGCCAATAACGCCTCGGCGAGCGCTTCCACACCGTCGCCCGTCAGAAACACGCCGCGCCCCACAATCAGTGGCGTGAACAAGCTGGTAACCGTCAGGTCGAACGAAATCGAAGAGTGGAGCAGAGCGCCGCAGCCATTCGCCACGTCGTACTCGTCCGCCGCCCAGCGCAGGTAATTCGCCAGGCCGCGGTGCGTGATCATCGCGCCCTTGGGCTGTCCCGTTGAACCCGACGTGTAGATGACATAGGCGAGATTTTCGGGAGCAACTTCAAGCGCGAGATTCTCAATGGAATGCGCCGCAAACGCCGCGCAATCCGCGTCGAGACAAAGTCGCGGACCGTTATAATCGTTCAGCTTCTCAAGAAAATTGGTTTCCGTTAGCAGCACGGAAACGTCCGCGTCGCACAACATGAACCGAAGACGTTCTTGCGGATAAGACGGATCGAGTGGAACGTAAGCGCCTCCAGCTTTCAAGACGGCAAGCAACGCGACAACCATTCGCGGCGAACGATCGAGACAAATGCCCACCAGCGAATCCGGCCCAATTCCCAGCCGCACCAACTCGCGCGCCAGCTGATTCGCCTGAGCATTCAGGTCGCGATAACTGATCTCGACGTCGCCGCAAGTGATGGCGATGGTCTCAGGTTTCGCTTCCGCTTGCGTTTCAAACCAACGATGCACGCAGGTCGTTGAGGGCAGCGGGTCTGACGATTGTTTCTCCCCCCGATTGAGTCCAGCACTCATCGGCGGCTCGAGTAGGATCCTCGGATTCAGGTTCTGCATAAGTCTGTTTTAGTTGGGCCAGGGGTAATGCTTCCGTCGCGTCGATGCAGCTGCGCATTTTCTCAGCGAGCAGTTTTACGTTGGGTTCTTTGATGATGTCACAGTGATTGCCGGGAATCTCATGTACCTCGAGTTCCGAAACGAGCTGACGCCAACCATCTTCCACGTCATACGAAGCAGTCATGTCGGTCGCGGAAAACAACGTCGCGTGTCCGGAATATTTCTGCGGCACGAATTCGCGGCAGGCCATGAACGTCAGTTCCTCGATGTTCCGCAGCACCGGCGGCAGGGGACGCCCTACCCGTTGATAAAACTTGTAGGCGCTGCGATACAGTTTGTGTTTGGCTTTCTCGGGCGCGTACTTCAGTTTCGTGGCCACATAGCCGAACTTCTCGGCCACGCTCAATCGCCCCAGATTTGTCATGTGCGCGCGCACGCGTTGAACCTGGCGATCGATTCTTCCAGCAACAGTGTTTCCCCGCGGCAGTAGTTTGAAATATCCGGCTGGGTAGGCATCGAGCAATGCAAGCAAAGCAACTTCCTCACCCGCGCTCTGCAGCTGGCAGGCCATCTCAAAAGCGATGCAGCCGCCGGATGACCGGCCACCAATCAGGTACGGCCCTTCGGGCTGCACTTCTCGCATCTCTCTGATGTAGTTCGCCGCCATCGCCGCGATATCGGTGTGGGGATCTTCTCTTCCGTCGAGCCCCTTCGCCTGAAATCCATAGAACGGTTGATCCGGTCCGAGATTACGGGCCAGGTCGTAGTACTCCAGAACATTTCCGCCCACCGCGTGCACACAGAAGAAAGGCCGTCGCGTACCGCTGCCTTGAATTACCACCAGCGAAGACCAGGGCACGGGCCAACCTTCGTCGCGCAAGACGCGCGCAAGTTGGCGCACGGTAGGCGCTTGAAAGAGTGTCGCCAGCGGCAGATTGCGGCCGAAGGCTTTTTCAATCAGCGCGAACAAATGCACTGCCAGCAACGAATGACCGCCGAGATCGAAAAAGTTGTCGTCAACGCCGATCGATTTGATCTCCAGCGCCTTCTCCCAAATTTTCAGCAGCTTGAGTTCGAGCGCGTCCGCCGGCGCGGCAACCTCGTGCGAGGTCTTCGGTTTGAATCCGTTCGTGGCGGGCAGCGCGCCACGATCAATCTTGCCGGTGGGCGACAGCGGCATCTGCTCCAGCACGACTACGTGCGATGGAATCATGTGTTGCGGTAACCGCTTGCAGAGGAAGTGTCGCAGCTCTTCGTCGTTGGGGGGAGAGCCGTTGCGCGAGGTGACGTAAGCCGCGAGATGTTTGTCGCCATTGTCTTTGCGTGCAACCACGACAGCGTCACGCACTAATGGGTGTTGGGCCAGGGTTGTTTCAATCTCGCCTAACTCAATGCGGAAGCCACGCACCTTTACTTGATTGTCGACGCGGCCGATGAATTCGATCTCGCCGTTGGGACGATAGCGAACCAGGTCGCCTGATTTGTACAACCGCGCGGCGGCTTTCGACGAGAAGGGATCAGGAATGAATCTCTCCCTGGTCAACTCGGGCGCGTTTAAATATTCGCGGGCCAGACCGTCGCCGCCGATATACAGCTCGCCGGGCACGCCGATCGGCACTGGCTTCATGTTTCGGTCCAACACGTGGACATAAGTGTTAGAAACTGGTTTTCCGATCGGAACCGATCCATTGATCGATTCTTCAGTAATACGATGGCAGCAAGTGAAGGTTGTGTTCTCAGTCGGGCCGTACCCGTTTATCAAGCGCACGTCTTTAAGTTTATTCAGAACCTTGCGCACGTGCGGGACAGACAAGACGTCGCCGCCTGCCAGCAACTGTCGCAACCCGCGCAAATCTTCGAGGTGGTTATCCACCATCAGATGAAACAGTCCGGCCGTCAGCCACAGAGTCGTGACTTTGAATCGCCGCAGCGCGTCACCGAGTTCTTTCAACGAGGCTTTGCCGGCCGGCATCATCGCCAGTCGCGCGCCGTTCAATAACGCGCCCCAGATTTCGAAGGTCGATGCGTCAAAAGATATGGGCGCGTATTGAAGAAAGACTTCATCGGCTGAGAAGCTTGCGTAATTTGTGTGCTTCACCAGCCGCACCACATTGCGATGGCTGACTGCGACACCTTTCGGACGCCCCGTGGAGCCGGAAGTGAAAATCACGTAGGCGAGACTGTCTGCAGTAGAGTTCGTCTCGACTTCATCCGCATTGCATTCATTGATCGCATCCGTTAATTCGTCGAGACAGATGATTTGCGCGGCGCTCGACGGGAGATGCGGCGCGAGGCTGCGCTGCGTTAACAGGACAGGCACGTCGGCGTCTTCGATCATCATTTGCAGACGCGGCGCTGGATATTCCGCGTCGAGAGGCACGTATGCGCCGCCGGCTTTCAAGATTCCGAGCAAGGCGACGATTAACTGTGGCGAGCGCTCCAGGCAAACACCCACTCGGGCGCCGCTGGTGACGTCGCGCGAGCGCAAAAATTGCGCGAGTTGATTCGCGCGCACTTCCACTTCGCGATACGTCAGCGTCACTTCATCGGCCACGATGGCGATGGCGTCGGGCGAAGCCGCGACTTGCTCGGCAAACAGCTGCGCAATCGTCTTCGTGGCGGGATAATCGCTTTGCGTGCTCGCCCACTCCACGAGCAGTTGTTGTCTTTCAGCTTCGCTCAGCAGCGGAATTTCTGAGACTCGCTGCGACGGATTCTCAATCGTCGCCGACAGCAGGGTCTCGAAGTGGCCCATCATGCGGGCGACCGTTTCGTCTTCAAACAAATCGGCGTTGCACTCGAACTTGATGAAGAACTGCCCGGCGCGTTCGCTGATGTCGAGCGTGAGATCGAAATTCGTGGTGACGTTGTCAACCTGAACGTGGCTGGTGGTCAGGCCGCCGAATTCAAGTGGCGGAATCGGCTCGTTCTGCAACACGAACATGATTTGAAAGATAGGATTGTGCGTCAGCGCGCGATCAGGCTGAACTTCCTTGACCAACGTCTCAAACGGAAAATCCTGATGCGCATAAGCGCTGAGAGCCGTGTCTTTGACGCGCGTGAGCAGCTCCCGAAAAGTTGGATCGCCCGAAACATTTACGCGCAGCGCCAGCGGATTGATGAACAGTCCGATCAGCGATTCGGTTTCAGCGAGGCAACGGCCGGCGATCGGGGAACCGATCACGATGTCTTCTTCGCCGGTGTAGCGATGCAGCAGCACCTCAAACGCGGCCAGTAGAGCCATGAACGGCGTAACTTCCTGCTGCCGGCAAAACTGATTTATCTCTTTCGATAATTCGCGCGACAGTGTGAGTGTCTTCGTTGCCCCGCGATAGGCGCGAAACGCGTGCAAGTTCGAGCGCGGATGATCTGTGGGCAGTTCCAGCGCCGGCGGCAGGGTCGCGAATTGCTTAAGCCAGTACTCGCGTTGGGATTCGTAAACCGATCCGGCAAACCATTCGCGATGCCACACCGCGTAATCCGCGTATTGGATTGGCATTTCAGCCAACGCGGGTTCGCGCCCGGCGGCAAACGCTTCGTACATCTCCATCAGCTCACGATGGAAGATGCCCATCGACCATCCGTCAGTGACGATGTGATGAGTGGTGACGAGCAGGATGTGTTCGTCGTCGGCGAGTCGCAGCAACAGACTGCGAATCAGCGGACCTTCCGCCAGATTGAACGGACGACGTCCTTCCGAAGAAAGAATTCGCCTCGCTTCCGCTTCGCGTTCACTGTCGGGCAGATTGCGCAGATCGATAAGAGGAGTCTCGAGCAACAGAGACTCGGCAACCACCTGCATCGGCTTGCCGTCAACTTTGTGAAAAGTCGTGCGCAACGGTTCGTGCCGCGCGACGATCGCGTTCAGCGTCTGGCGCATCGCGGCGACGTTGAGCTTGCCCGTCAGGCGTACCGCTTTCGGAATCTGGTACAACCACGAATCCGGCATCAGCTGGCTCAGCACCCAGAGCCCCTGCTGGTTGTAAGACAGCGGGGCGGTGGCCCGTTCGGCGCGACGCGGAATCTTTACTTCGGCAGCTTTCTTACCGCTGCCGTTTCGTTTCATTAGTTTCAGCTCGAGCAGCGCGCGCTTGGCCGGCGACAACGCGGCGAGCTGTTCCTTGAGCCGATTTTCAGGGGTTGGCACTCCCATGGGACGTTGGTTCACAAGGGTAAGAAAGGCCAAATTGACCGATTTTTCCGTGAATAAGTGTTAGTTGCTCTACCAGCCGTGTCGCGAGGCAAGCCTTTGGCCGGCCGAGGTTGCGAGCAGGTCTCAGGCGAACCGGATTATCTCAGGATGGACGAGTTTGTAGTGGAGCAATGGATGGGGCGGACCAACTGGTTTAATTCTTCTGAGACGTCCAGCCAGTATTCGCCACCGTCGATGGTATGGAGCAGCGAGTGACGGCTCCGGGCTGGCGACGGCCCTAAGGATACTTATCTCCGGTAATCCAGCCTTCTCGCGCGTCCGCGAAGGACGGGTTGGGCTCCGGCCTGCATAATGGCACAGGCAGTACTAAAGGCGCAGACTAGGATTGAAGTTGAAGTATGAAGTTTCATTTCACCGTGCTAACTTCCGTTTACGCAATTTGATTGCTCCCGGCAAAACAGTAGAGTGCAGAGAATACTTCGTCGTTACTCGCGGACCATATCAAGTATTAAACCGCGTTCTCCAACAGCAATTACGTGGTTACGGTTAATCATCGCAAGTGCATTAATCTTCTCGGTGTTCGATTCCTTGTAAACAACAAGCCATGTCCGCCCTACGTCAGACGACTGTAAGATGGCGGCTTGTTGTTCACTAGGGGCACTGATTTCGGCAGAGGGTCTTGCAATAGAACCACTAACGAGGATCTCATTTTCTGAAACAAACGCAGCATCCGAAAAATACGCTCCTGGCAATCGCCTTTTCAACCACGCTTGATTTGTCTCAAAACCGAGTACACCCCATGATCCTTCCAAGCTTGTCGCTCCGCCAGCAAACCAGAAGTAATTGTTTGCGGTCGTACCAAGAGTGCAGAGAGAAGTTTGTTTTGGCTCCTGCGGTATTGCTGCCAACTTTTCCCAGTGTTGTCCTTCGTCGTAGGTGCGTAAGACCTGTCCTCTAAAGGTAAGCAGGGTTGCAGTGACTGCATCGTCGCTAATTGCCGACGTAATCCAACCCTCCTCCTTGGCCGCTATGCTGATTAGATTGTCTGACACATCTCTCCAGTGCTCCCCCCGATCGGATGTACGAAGCACAAGAAATGACGATCTAAGTGGACTAATGCCGAGATATCTAATACCGGCAATCCACCCACGTTCTGCGTCAAAGAACGAGATACTGGAAATCACACTCGAAGAAAACTCCGCCTTCTGTTCCCACGTACTGCCACCATCCTGTGTCCGCAGCACCCAAGTGTGATTCTCTTCGAAATCTGCGATGTTCGTTGCTCGTCGTGTCAGGACTATCCACCCCAGATCAGGCGTTACGAATAGCACCTTGACGGGTTCGGCATTCTCCGGCATTGGCACGGTTATTCTCTTCCAGGTTTTGCCCCCATCGATAGTACGAGAAATCCCATTAGTACCGGCGATCCAACCGAGGTTGCCGTCCAAAAACTCAACGGAGTGCAAAGACTCATCTGGAATCCTTTTAGCAGTTACATTCCATGCCGTTCGGCCGGCTCGTATTTCACTTTTGACTTCGTTCACTTGTTGTTCGCCAATCGTGTGTCTTCGTTCAGCTTCTTTTGACTGAGTCTTCGCACAGCCAAATGCTGAACAACACAAAACTAGAAACAATAATTTGTACGACTTCATTCGATTTATTGGTTAACGTAAGCGTTCTTAACGCAGCTTTCCAACTGATGGCCGTCGTCCGGATCCCATTGTCCTCGCCAGCCTTTTGGCGGCGACGGCTGCCCGACAGGATCATTTGTAATATCGGCAACTGAATTTCCGAGCTCATGTATTTGAGCGGTGAGGAAATTACCGATTATGCGCGACAGACCAGTCAACCCGACTCCACTGAACCTGCCTGCATCGGAGGCGGTGTAATTCGTGTGTGGGTCGAACTGTATGAGCGTATGTTGACCTCTCCGTCCAGCTTGAACGATACCAGCCGCTTCGAAGCCTGCCGCTGGGTCGCCCCCGGCCAGGGCTTTTATCTGCGCAGCACTATACATTGACACCTCGTTAACAACCGTAAAACTTGGCATCGGAACACTCGGATCGCGATACTTAACTTCAGCAAAACCGTTACTGCCATATCCTGATGCGGAAAAGGACAACAGTCGCAACCCAAATAGCGACCCTAAACAATCATCCAGAGCTTTTCTCAGTCGTGCTTCGTCAAATCCTTTAGTTTGGGGGAGGCTGGAGAATAGATAATCCGCACTCGCATTCAAATGAATTTCAAGATTCGGATCGAACGGTCGATTTGGATCGCGCGGCTTGAGCATTGGCGGGTCCGAACGACGGGGCGGCATAGGTGCGGTCACTCCTGAAATGCCACTCAGCGGGCCCCAACCCTCAGTCCCATCGGCGTAAGCATGAAAGAATTGATATCCTCCCGCGCCGTTGTTCGCGTCCGGATCCCAGTGCGTGGTATTCGCAGGCCCAATCACTCCCGCGCCCGAACTCACGATACCCATGGCGGTGCTGCATGAGGCAGCCATGCCGTTAATCATGCAGCCGCTATCGAGGTTAAAAAAATCACTCCACCGCTGATCCATGATGCCGCCGCCCAACTGACTCCCGCCGATATCGCCCGGCTGCTCATTTGGCGGCGGACCGAGCGGCCGCGTCAGACTCACGTCTGCCCCGAGCGGATCGAATTCCCTCTGGTTAATGCTTGAACTGTTCGAGTACGTATCGAATTGGCTGGTGCCCGACGGCGTCGGGTGAATGAAGGTGACTACCCAGTTTTGAATTCCGGGACTCTGGCGCGCAATCTCTTTTCCGGACGGAGTATAGACGTAACCCGTCGCCTTCTGGCCGTTCACATCAAGTTCTTCCACGATTGCTCCCGCCAAAACGGTCGAGCGCAGGAAATATTTTGTCGTCGGATGCGAAGGATCATTTGATTGGCTATCGAGTTCTTTGAGTTGCAATCCATCGCCATCGTAGGTGCGCGCCTGAGTTACTGTGTAGGCAACACCGCTGGGAGGAACAGCCCGCGCGCTGAGAGAAATCTCTTGACCCAGAGAGTCGAAACTTGAGGTGCGGGTTCCGATGTTCGTATTCCGACCGTCCGCATCATAGCCCCAGCCGGATCGGCGGTTGTTGATGTACGAGGCGGAATCGGTATCGTGGAAATAGTCCGTCCACGCGAAAGACTGACGATCGTTAAGATTCGAAAAAGCATCGTAGCCGAATGTTTCGTAATAAGGCGAAGGGTCGGTGTCGCCGCGCGCGTCACCCCCGGTTCGATTCTGAGTCAATCGGCCCACGTGATCGTAAAAGTAAGAGCGATCGAAATTGTCGTCAGGAAGGTCGTGGACAAAGCTTAGGCGACCATCGTTGTAGTAGTCGTAATTTTGATGAAGGATGTTACCGCTGAGGTCGTATTGCGTCGGCTGCAGCCGCGAATTGTAAATCACAGAAGATGTGTGAGAGCTGCCGTCAGTCATGGTCTTCAATCCGCCCCAGGCGCGAAATGCGAAGCTGGAGGCATACACGGCGACGCCTCCGACTAAATTATCTGAACCGGTTATGCCATTGACACGTCCACTCGCATCGTATGAGTAGTTGATGGTTGAATTGGATGCATCGGTAATTCGCTTAAGCTCGCCCGCCAGGTTGTAGTCATACGAGAGGGTGAAAGCGCCGAGCCCTGTGAACGTTCGCGTCTCTGATACAGGCCTAGAGACTTGGTCGTAAATGTACGCTTGGGTTCCCTCCCCGTCAATCAGGAAAGTGCGATTACCGCTGGAATCATAGGAAAAATGGAGATTTGGCGCGCTTTGCACACTATTTGGCGTCGAATAACCGACGTCCGTAACGAGTTTGCGGTTGTTGTAGGTGTACGTCGCGCTCGCGCCACGGGCGTCGGTAACTTGGTGCAGTGTGTCATCGATGTTGTAGTCCCAAGTCGTATGGTCGGTCGAGCCGGGCTGGTTGGGATCGGCCTGCTGTTCCGGCACGTGCTTGGTTTTCAATCGGCCATACCCGTCAAACGCCAGCGTCGTGTCTTGATAAGTTGCGCTCTGATCGGTTCCCGCGTATTGGCGCGTTAGTGTCGCTTGATCACGCGCGTTCAGACTGGTAGTCGTGGTTGAGTAAACAGATCCGTCCCAATTGAGAACTTCAGTTTTCCAGGTGCGCCCGAGTACATCCGAATAGACTTTTTGTCGGCGACTCATTTCATCCGTGAGCGTGACGACTTCACCACCCGCGCAGCCACAGCCGCTGTAACTTGCAGACGTGTACGTGCCGTCAGGATGCGTCGTTTGCGCGGTGCGTCCTTTCCAATCGTACGTCTGTTCGGTGTAGCGCCAACCACCGGTGTCGGCCTGTGCGTTGTAAACATCGTCACCTGCCGGAACCCAACTCCCATTTATCTCGGTCGGTTTCGATTGCTTCATTACGCGGCTCATCGAACCGTAATAAGTTACCTGGGCGCGGTAGCCGCCGCTGCTGCCCGGATGGTTGCCGCCCGAGATGAACACCTGCCCGTTGCCGTTCAATAATTGGAACGTGAATGCTTCATCCGCGACATTGTTGACGGTACTAAAGCTCTGCACGTAATCCGCGCCATAATCGTAGCGGGTGTAAGCGCCGTTGGTCAGTGAAGTGACTTGCTGCAATCGTCCGGCGTTGTCGTACGCGAAAGTCTGCACCGGCCCTGGTTGATTGGTAATGACGTTTGGCAGCGGCGTCTGCACGCGCGTCTTCGCGCCAAGCTCGAACTTGTACTGCACAGCCGAAGAGAAGCCATCGGCGTCCGTTAAAGTCGTCGGGTAAGCAAACGCGTTGTGGTTCTGATTGTCCGAGAAAGAATCCGCGTAGTTGATTCCGCTGGTGTGTCCAGCCGGATCGGTCGATGAAATCGCCGAGCCCGCCGCGTTATAACTGATGGTGCTGGTGAGCGCTTTGCTGCTGTTGTTGATGTCGGTTACGTCCCAATGCGAGACGGAAGTGACGTTGCCGCGCGTCGTGAACGAGTCCGGGTAGTTCACGCTGTCATGTTGGGTGGCGGTGCTGGCCTGCGACGTGATCTTAGCCGGATCGTCATAACCGTAAGTTACTTTGGTTTGCCACTGCGCGGCAGTAGCATCATAAAGTTGACTCGATGAAACCAGACCAATGATCCGCTGATTGAGATAAGACTGGCTCAGGTGGTAATCGGTTTGCGTATGGCGAAACTCGATCGCGGTGGTGCCGTTCACACCGTATTCGCTCACGATATAGGGCAAGCCCCATTGCACGTAACCCAAACTGCTCGAACCGTAATCGATCGTTGTGCGGCGATGATTGCCTTCTACGTCGCTGATATCGGTTTGCGTAACGCGCGGATTCGTTAGATACGAAGCCGATATGTTGTCTTGCGTCCATTGTGTAGTAGTCAGTTTTTTCCACGAGTTCGAGTCCGCTCCGGTAGCGTTGGCGAATGACTTGGTGGCCAGCACAAGTCCGTTCTGCCAGGCGGGTGCAGACTGGAAGTCTGCGCTCCCAGCATAATATTCCTTGTAAACCGTGCCGTCCGGCATCGTCATGCGACAGCCGCCGTCTGTATCGTGAGTAAACTGCGCTCCGACTTCATGCGGCACTCCCTGCTGGTCGCTCCAGTTCGTGGCCCAGGCTCGCGTCTGCGTAACTCGCGGACAATCGTCACCGGGCGAGTTGTAATCGTAAACCGTGTAGGAGTGATGCAAGCCGTCGGAAGCGGAGCGAGCGAGTGTGCTTACCTGGCCGTAGCTGTTGTAATAGAAATCATAAGAAGAGCCATCGGGCAATCCGACTTGCGTCAGCACCGGTATCGTCGTGTTGTTAGGGCCAAAATTATTCAGGCCGGGAAACAGATTGCTGGCAATTGTCGCCGTGCCCCAGCCAAACGTCGCCCACTCGTGAGGTTGCTGCTGTCCAGCCCAGGTCTGCGTGATCGATTGAATATTCCAGTTGTTGTCGTAATTGAAAGTCAGCACGCGGCCCAACGTGTCGGTAACTTGATCGATCTCGCCCCAACTCCTGTAGCTGACCGTGATGTAGTTGCCGTTGCGATCGGTGATCCTGGTACAGCGCCAGCCACCGCCGACTGTCTCGAATCTCAACTGCGATCCATCCATGGGTCGCAAGGTCATTGTGCCGTTGAGATTGTCGGTCAACTGCAGATAACTTGAGTCTTTCGATTCGTAAGTTGCCGAGCCGCTACTCGTTTGTCGCAATTCTACTCGTCCACCGGCAGGCGTCATCAGCATGTAGAAGTTCGCATTTGCCTGAGGGTTAAAATATGGTCCTTCGATTGTGGGGAAGCCGAGCCGAAAGCCGGGCGCAACCGAACCTTGATCCAAATCAAAATCGACATAGTTCGCTGAACGTGTCCAAACGAGCGAGTTGTAAGAAAGCGTCAATCCCAAATCGAGATTCCGTCCCGGCAAGTTCACCAAAGGCAAACTCCAATTGAAATTGTTTGAGAGAAGATCTACCCCGCCAGTGCCCGTGCGATTGTGCGGATCGAGCCGCGCCATGGCGAAGTCGGAGGGAGAACTCCCGCTTCCAGTCGCGGGCGTGTCCCACGCTTCAATCTCCGTCATCCGGCTGTACCCGTCCGGAGAACCATTGACCACCACGCGGATCTTATTCGTGGCAATCGGTGAAAAGGTGAACTTTTTCCAGATCTTGTTATTGCCCGCGACACTGCCGCCGGGCACGGTTGCCCAGCTACTTCCATTCCAGTACTGGACATCGAACGCGGTTAATCCGTACAAGCTAAAAGTCATTGCCTCAGTGGGCTGCGATGGGTTTTGCCAATTGTCCTGCGGTGTGAATACATCGATCTCGCCGATTGTCTTGCTGCCATTGAAATCGATTTGCAGCCACTGCGGTAACGTGTTTGTAGAACTGTTCCAGCCTTCACCTTGTCCCCAACCTGCTCCGCTACGTACTCCGTTGTTCGTGCCGGAGGCGGTGAAATTGTATGTGCCGTCACTGTAGTTCGATGAGGAACTTGCCACTCCCCCATTAACTGCCAAGGCCACATTTGTGCGCACTACTGGTCCCCAGGCTTCCACTTCCGTGACGCGGGTGTAGCCATCAGGCGATCCATTGGTTAAGACTCGGATCTTGCTGGTTGTCACCGCAGAAAAACTGATGCTCTTCCAGATCTTGTTATTGCCCGCGACGCTGCCGCCGGGCACGGTTGCCCATGCGCTGCCATTCCAGTACTGGGCCTCAAATCCGGTTACCCCGTAGAGGGCAAACGTCATCGACTGCGTTGGTTCCGATGGATTCTGCCAATTGTCCTGCGGCGTGAATACGTCGATTTCATCAATCGTTTTGCTGCCATTGAAATCGATTTGCACCCATTGCGGTAACGTGTTTGTAGAACTGTTCCAGCCTTCACCTTGTCCCCAACCTGCTCCGCTACGTACTCCGTTGTTCGTGCCGGAGGCCGTGAAATTGTATGTGCCGTCACTGTAGTTCGACGAAGAATTTGCCACTCCACCATTGCCTGAGAGCGCAAAGTTCATGCGCTCACCCTGGGGCTCCGGAATTGTTGCAGCCATCGATACCTGGACGTTCGCGGCGTTACTAGTTCTTGCATGATGAGAACGCGTACGTTCCTTACTCGCGGCCGCGAGCCTGGCACTTGCCACACTTGTTACATCGCGATCGAACAGACGGCTCTTGCTAGCCCTACGCGTCGGCTGTGCCCCCGGAATTTGCATACCTGGAGGCGCCAGTTTCTTACGCGAGCGCCTGGAGGATGGGATCGGGCTCGGCGGCTGCACCAGCGCAGCATTCCCGCGAGTTCTCAATTCATCGAGGTTCGGCAAACTGACAGCGGGCGGGCCCACTTGTGCCGGTGGCGCCGTAACTCGTCGTTCCTGGCCCTGGCCATTTCGGTTTTGATTTTGAAGGCCGTTCGCGGGAGTTTTCTTCGCGTTGGTCAAAGGTGTAACTGCGAAAGTGCAAACCACCAGAGCGATAGCAAGATTGACGCTGAGCCATGGATGAATAGCTGAGGAATGCAAGCGAGCGTATTTCATCGGGAACGCTCCTTCTTGTTGTGTGCCCGTCTGTGGGGCTGTTGGGCCTATGGAAGCGCCGGTTGAGAGAATGGCTGAGAATGCGCGAGTGTTTCTAAACTAATGAATCAGCGCGAAGGCAGCAGCCGTGAGTGTGCAAACCTGCTTGATGTGCGGGCTTATAACACGTTGCTGGGCACTTAGCAAGAGTTTTTGTTAGGGATTTAGGGAAATTCAGGCAACGGCAGATTGCTCTACCGTGAGCCGGCGATGCGCCTCTTCTTCGGATAATTCGTCCAGCTCCGACAGCAACGACATCAATTCATCGTCTTGCTGCTCCGCAGCCTGACGCTCGCAAACTATCTCGGCGAGTTGCGCGACGGTCGGCGCTTTGAAAATTTCGACCAGGCTCATCTGCACGTTGAACGTTCTCTGCACGTCGGAAAATACGCGGGCTGCGAGCAGCGAGTGGCCTCCGAGTTCGAAGAAGTTGTCGTGAATGCCGACGCGCGTGAGCTTTAACGTGCGACACCAAATCTCGGCCACGATTTCTTCGGTGGGAGTGCGCGGCGCCATGAAGTCATCATCTGTGGTGCGCTCGAGTTCAGGGATTGGCAATGCCTGGCGATCGATTTTGCCGTTTGGCATCAACGGAAACGCGCCAACCGTGGTAATGGTTGCGGGAAGCATGTGTGGCGGCAGCAATGACTTCAAAAATGTTCTGACTTCGGTAGTGGTTAATCGCCGACTTGGTTCCCACACAAGGTACGCATGCAACCGCTTGTCGCCGTCTGCGTCTTCGCGCACGATCACGGCCGCGTCTGAAACAGCATTATGTGTGCGGATCGCCTGTTCGATTTCTTCGAGCTCAATTCTAAAGCCGCGAATCTTTACCTGATTGTCTGCACGGCCGAGAAACTCAAGATTTCCCTCCGGCAGATAGCGAACTAAATCGCCCGAGCGATACAGCCGTCCATCTCCGAAAGGATTGCGGATGAATTTGTCCGCAGTTAGTTCCGTCCGATTCAGATAGCCGCGCGCCACGCCCGAGCCGCCGATGAAAAGTTCGCCAGGAACGCCCATCGGGGTGGGACGAAGTAATTGATCCAGAACAAAAACCGAAGCGCCGCGAACCGGCCGGCCGATGGGAATTGTCCTCTCGTCACGATCCGCCAGATCGAAAGTTGTCGTGACGACTGTTGCTTCCGTGGGTCCGTACGTGTTCATCAGTCGCACAGGCTGCGCGCGTTCCAACCATTTCGCGACGGCATCGGCTCGCGCTTCTTCACCACCGAGGATCACCAGGCGCAAGCAGGAGGGAATCGTCAAATCATGCTCGACGATTTCGGCCACGAGGTGGTGCCAGTAGCCTGTCGGCAGATCGAGAACTGTGATGTGGCGCTGCGTGCAGAATGCGAAGAACTGCTGCGCCGAGGTAATCATTTCGTCAGTGCGCAGCACCAGCGTGGCGCCCGACGTCAAGGTGCAAAAGATTTCTTCGACGCTGGTGTCAAAACTCAACGAGGCAAACTGAAGCACGCGATCTGATCCTGTGATGCCATACGCCTCAGACAGACTCTCGGCAAAATTTGCGAGGGACCGGTGCTCGATCATCACGCCCTTTGGCTTACCGGTGGAACCGGATGTGTACATCACGTAAGCGAGATCCGAAGCCCTGGCTTCAGCGGCGACGTTGTTAGCGGGCTGTCGATGAATGAGTTCGCATTCGGCATCAAGCACAATCACCCGGCCGCTGAACTCCGGGACTCTTTCGCGCAAATCTTCTCGCGTCAGCAACAGTTGCGCATCGCTGTCCTTGAGCATGAACTCAAGGCGATCGGGCGGATAGGTCGGATCCAGCGGGACGTAAGCGCCACCCGCCTTCAGCACCGCCAGTAAGGAGATGATCATTTCCGTTGATCGATCCAGAAAAATTCCTGCCAGCTTGGCGTCAGGCGTTTGAGACGCCTGCCATTCTTCGGACAGCAAGTGTGCAAGTTGGTTAGCGCGCGCGTTCAATTCGCCGTATGTCAGGCGACTGCCGGTATGCTCGATCGCAATCGCGTCGGGATTCTGCGCCGCGAACACTTCAAATCGACGATGGGAGAGAGTGCAGTCGGTTGAGGCTTCATCTGACGCGCTCCAGTCCTGAAGTAATGTCGTTTTTTCGGACTCAGGCAGCACCGCCACCGTCGCCACTGATTGATTCAGATCGTCCGCGAAACTCTCGAGAATCGCGACGAACTGATCCAACATTCGCGTGATGGCTGCCTCGGCAAAGCGGCTGCGATGGTAAACCGCGCGGAGACAGAGACTTTGTCCCTGGTTGACGACCAGCGTCAGAGGGTAATTCGTGCGCGCCAGATGCGAGGCGACTAGTTTGATTTGACCGCCAAGTTCCAGAGGTACATCGTGTCCGGCAAAGTTCTCAAACACCAGAATCGATTCGAACAATGGATTGCCGCGCTGGACTTCGCTCAAGGCATGTATTCGATCCAGCGAAATCGTCTCATGATCGCGTAGCTTGAATGCCTTCCTCTGACTCTCTTGCAGCCAGCTCTTAACCGAAACCTCCGGCTCAACTCGCAAGCGTAAGGGCAGCGTTCCGATCAGCAAGCCCACCAATGAATCGATTGCAGGATAATCAAACGGACGTCCCGAGACTGTGATGCCGAAGATCGCATCGTCTGTGTTGCAGTAACGATTCAGCAGCAAAGCCCACGCGCCTTGCGCGATTGTGCTCAGAGTCACCCGATTCTTGCGCGCCACGGTTTGTAAGCGCGCGGTTAGCTCCGGTGCTACATCGATTGTCTGTTCGCCGAATGTTTCTTCCGGCGCCGGCAGAGTGCCGGGCGCATTGTCGATTGGGAAAGCGTTCGCGGACTGAAACCCCTGCAACTCTCCGCGCCAGAAACTTTCGTTGTCAACTTGAGGTTGTTTGTCGAGCCATGCCACGTAATCGCTGAACTCAGGCGCGGCAGGGAGATCGATCTGCTCGCCTCGCGTCAGCGCCTGATAAATCGACGACACTTCGCGCCGCACGATGCCCATCGACCATCCGTCGAGGACGAGGTGATGATTACTGACGACGATGTAGAATCGTTCTGCGGCGATTTGAATTACGGCAAGGCGGAGCAGCGGCGCCCGACCCACATCGAAACCCAGCTGCTGATCTGATTCGAGAAACTCAGTCAAGCGCTCGGCTTGCTGTGAAGATGTGACGTTGCGCCAATCATGAACTGAGAAGGGCAGGTCAACGCTCGCGTGAACGATCTGCTGAGGTCCGTTCAACCCGTCCCATGAAAAAGATGAGCGCAGGATCGAGTGACGATCGATCACTTCCTGCCACGCTCGCTTAAATATCTCGATATCGAGCGCGCCTTGAAACTCATAACAGAACTGCTCGAAATAGGCCGGCGATTTCGGCGCGTACACCGAAAACAGCAGCATCGCTTGCTGTGTGGGCGTGAGTTCGCAGATGTTCGTAGCCGTTGCCATCATTCAGCGACCTATGCGACCTGTTGCGCGATCTGTCGTTGCGCCTCGTCTTCGGAGAGTCCTTCAATTTCCGCCATCAGCGCCGCAAATTCGTCGTCCGCGGTGTTGGCGACATGACTTTCACAAATCACTCGCGCGAGTCCGGCAATCGTCGGCGTCTCGAACAATTGGCGCAGCGGCATCTCGTAATCAAACGCGGTGCGCATGCGCGAAATCACCTGGGCCGCCAACAGAGAGTGGCCGCCCAACATGAAAAAGTTGTCATCCACCCCGACCCGCTCAACGTGTAAGACTTCTTTCCAAATCGAGGCCAGTGTTTCTTCGATTGGGGTCTGCGGAGCTACGAATGTGGCCGCTGTGATTAAGGCGGGCGCGCCACTTTCCACCGATGTATGTTTCGGAATCCACTTTAGTTTAGGCAGTTGCGACAACTGCGCGTCGGCATTTGCGAGCGAGGCTTCGAGCAGGCGCTGGAAATCCTCGAGCATCGCGCGCGCCGATGCGGACTCGAACAAGTCAGCATTGTAAGCAATCGAGATTTCGATTTCGTCGGCGTCGATCGCCTCGAGGGACAAATCAAATTTCGAAGTGTCGTCGCGGAGTTCGATGCGTTGCACTTGAGCGCCCGGGATTTCCGGAAGCGGTTCCTTGCCGTCCTGGAGCACGAACATCACCTGAAAGATCGGGTTATGTTCCAGGCTGCGTTCGCGCTGCAACACAGTGACAAGCATCTCGAACGGTACGTCCTGGTTTGCGTACGCGGCGAGGGCGGTCTCGCGCACGCGCGCAAACACCTCGCGCACGGTCAGGTCCGCGGAGATTTTGGTCCGCAGCGCCAGCGTGTTAACGAAGAATCCAATCAGCAGCTCAGTGTCGATGCCGTCGCGCCCTGCGACCGGCGAGCCAACCACGATGTCATCGGCGCCGCAATAGGACGCGAGCATTACATCGAAGATCGCGAGCAGCGCCATGAAGAGCGTAGTGCCATGTGCGCGCGCAAATTTCCTGACGTCGTCAGACAGTTGCCGCGACAAACGCGCCGTGACTTTGCCGCCCCGATACGTGTGTGCGCCGGTTCTGTGGTAATCCGTCGGCAGGTGCAAAAAGGGCGGCGCGTCGCTGAGTTGTTGCTTCCAATAATTAACTTGAGGCTCGAGTTTGTTTGCGGCTGAATCGCGTTGCCACACCGCATAGTCGGCGTACTGAATGGGCAACTCAGTCAAAGCCGGCGCCTCAGCACGCGCAAAAGCTTCGTAGCACGCGCTGAGTTCCTTCATCAAAATTCCGGCCGACCATCCGTCGCTCACAATGTGATGCATCGTCAGCAACAAAATGAATTCATCCGTGCCCAGTCGCATTACCAGCACGCGAAACAGGGGGCCACTGGCCAGATTAAACGGCCGGCGCGATTCCTGGTCCAGCAGCGCGTTCGCTTCCTGCTCGCGCTGCCGCGCAGGTAGTTTCGAGAGATCGAGAATTTGCCAGGCAACTTCGTTCGGCAAATCAATTTTTTGAAATGGTGTTCCAGCGACTTCGACAAATCGCGTGCGCAGAATCTCGTGTCGCATCACGATTGCGTCAAGCGCCCGTCGCAACGCCGGCAGATCGAGCGCGCCCTTGATTCTCATCGCCTGGGCGAGGTTGTAGGCATAGTTGCCGGGATCGAGTTGATCCAGAAACCAGAGCCGCTGTTGCGAAAACGAAAGCGGCAGCGGTTGCTCGCGCGGCACGCGCGTCAAGGCCAGTTCGCCGCGGGATGTATCCTGCGCAATTGCAGTTTGCAGCTGCGCTGCGAGTTCACGAACCGTTGGTGATTCGAACAGGCGGGCGATAGGCAGACGCGTTTTGAAAATGGGACGGACGCGTGCAATCACCTGGCCCGCCAATAAGGAATTTCCGCCAAGTTCAAAAAAGTTGTCGTCGATACCGACGTCTTTTACCCGCAGAACTTCGCCGATGATTTCAGCGAGTTGCTTTTCAACTTCAGTGCGGGGCGCGATGTAGTTCGTCCATTCGTAATTCGGCTCATCGCATACACCGGCCAGCGCCAAACGATCGACTTTTCCGTTTGCTGACAGCGGCAGTACCTCCAATGCGATAAACGCCGACGGCACCGCGTAATCAGGAATTCGGTTGCTGAGGAATTTCCGCAACTCGGTTGGGTTGGGCGCCGCGGCTTCCGCGACAAAGTACGCAACCAGCCTGCGATTTTCCGGCGATTCGCCTTTGGCGATTACGGCGCATTCGCGGATAGACGGATGCGCGGCGAGGGCAGCTTCGACTTCACCCAATTCAACGCGAGATCCACGAATCTTGATCTGCTGATCACGCCGCCCGGCAAACTCGAGCATTCCATCCGGACGGATGCGGGCGAAATCGCCGGTGCGATATAACCGCGAGCCATCCCGCGTAATGAATTTCTCGGCTGTCTGATCGGGCAGATTCAGATATCCGCGTCCGACTCCAGCACCGCCGATGAAAAGCTCGCCCGCTTCTCCGGCGAGACAGGGATTCATTTCTCCGTCGAGAACAGAAATCTCGGTGTTGGCGATTGGGTGGCCAATCGAAATCCGTTCTGACACTTCGGCTCCAACTGAAAATCGATTGATGCAAACGATGCCGGCAGTTTCGGTCTGTCCGAACATGTGCACGTGTTGGGCGCGATGTTGGAAATCAATCGTCCAGGTGCGCGGGATGTCCGACATCAGCGGTTCGCTCGCCGAGAGCATCAGGCGCAGATTGTTGTCGAGCAATTCGCGACGCTCAGTTGCTTCGAGTTCCTGCAACACCGCAGTACAGCTTCGCCAGAAGGACGGCACTGCGTCCATCACAGTCACCCGTCGCTGCTTGATCATTTCAAAAAGCGCCAGCGGATCTTTACGCTCGTCTGAACTCGCGATAATTACCGTTGCTCCCTGAGAGAGCGGCAGAAGCAATTGTCGCCGCGATGACGAGAAAGCGATCGAGGCGAGATGCAGGTAGACATCGTCGCGCCGAATTCCCAGTTCGCGATTGAGTCCGAGCAGATAATTCGCCAGGTTCGCATGTTCGATCATGGCACCCTTGGGCGTGCCGGTTGAGCCGGACGTGTAAATCACATAGGCGAGATCTTTCGGGGACGGCTGCGCAGAAACATCAGGGAACGAACCGTCTGCCGCCACTTCAGTTTCATCCAGAAGGACGACCGAAACCGTTCTGTCGTCTAACGAATCCAACAGGCCGGACTTGGTGACAATGACTGAGGGTTGCGCATCGCGAATCATGAACGCCAGTCGTTCGCGCGGATAATCCGGATCCAAAGGAAGATAGGCGCCGCCGGATTTGAGGATGCCGACGATGCCGGTGGCCATCTCCGGCGATCGATCGATGCAGATGCCGACCAGCGATTCGCGGCCGACGCCCAGCGCTCGCAATCGGTGCGCAAGCTGATTTGCGCGGCGGTTCAACTCAGCAAAGGTAAGCTGCTGATCGGCGGCGACAATCGCGATCTTCGCGGGACTCTCTTGAACCTGCTGCTCGAAAAGTTCGATGAAGGTGCGATTTAGAAACTCAGGGAGTGAAGGTCCTCGTAACGAACCAGACTCAGAAAATGTTTGCGGAAATGAATTGGACTCGAGGATGGACTCCTCGATACTTGAGTGGGGCATGTATGAACTACGGGCTGCGCGCCGGCACGCGTCGTCAGCCACGCTCCTTGCTGATTTCTATGATGTCGCCGCGGCGGCGTTTCAAATCAGTCTGCACTCCGACATAAATATTTCCGGCATCGTCAGTGGTGATTCCTTGCACGTTTTTCAGTTCGCCGGCGAAGGCGGCAATCGTCTTCAATTCATCATTCGGACGATAAAGAAAAAGCTTTCCGTGATGACTGTCGGTGATGTAGAGGGCTCCCTGGGAAAAGAAGATCGTTTCGGGAGAAAACGATTCGCGGCCGGCAATGATGCGATGCAGTTGGTTACTCGCGTCGAGCATATACAGCACGTCGTCGACGTTGTCAGCGATGTAAAGATTGCCGCGATCGTCATAAACCATGCTCTCCGGCTTCGCGATCCCGTACTGCTTGCCAAGAAATTCCGAGACTGCGCCATCACGCGTGACGCGAAAGACTTCGTGCTGCTCGCCGTCGCCCACCAGGATTGATCCATCCGGCGCCAACGCAATGCCCTCAGTCGAAATCAAGCCTTTGTCTTTGCCCGCCAGCAGGCGCGGATTTCCGTGCGCGTCGATTGTCCAGACACCTCCGGCATCGTCGTCGCTGAAGAAGATGTTGCCCTCGGCGTCCATCACCAGGTCTTCCGGCGATAAACATCCAAGGTGCGCGTCCGCAAGCTTTTTCAATCCGGTCGATGAATTCCACGACTCCATCGTGTCGGCGCCCTCGTCGGCGAGGTACAACGTCCCGTTGCGCCACAACAATCCATCGGGCGATCCGAAACCGGCTTTGTTAGTGGCGATGATGCGCGGCCGATACGAATCGTCAGTCATCATCACCATGCCCGGCTTCTGTCTATGGCAGCCGGTGAGAGCGAGAAGTGCCAGAACAATTGCTGTCAGTGCGAATTGCTTCATAGGTATCTTTGACTTTTCAGCCACCTAGTATGTGATGGCGCACCGTGCTGAGCAGTCCAATCAGCTCGCGCACGTGAACCAGGGTGCTCGACATTTCAAAAGCGACGGCAAAGATGAATGCGCTGGATAGCGCGCTGTGACGCAGCGTTAGTTGCGACAAGCGTTCCAGTTGACGGTCGACCCACTTATCGGCGACGAGATAACGAAGCACGGCGAGTTCGATAATTGCGACCGTCGCGCCCGCTAAGACATCGAAGGGTGTGTGCTGGGCGCTAATCATCTTGGCAGCGAGAATCACGAAGACCGTCCAGCCGATTGCCAGTAATCCGAGGCGACGCGATGCCAGCCAAATGCCTAACGAAATTACGAGAAAAAATCCCGCATGGTCGCTGGGGAAAGAACCGAGGTCGTTTGTTTCGACATCGCCATTGATGAGCGCGTGATAGTTTTTCTGACTTTCGTCGTCGAGCGGAATACGCACCGGCATCCGCTTCATCTCGACCAGCTGGTCGCCTTCCAGCTGATAAATCTTTTGCGACTGGATTTCGGGTCGCGGAAGAAAAATCGTTTTCGACAAAAGCTTGGTCGTGCCGATGACGAAGACCGCAGCGACAATCGTGGTTAGCAGAATCTTGCGACGATGGGTCGTCGCGGCGTCTTTCCCGCCGTACCACGCGGCGAGAAAGCAGGCGCCGATCACGCCCGCCTTCGCCAAATCATTGTCGAGAAAGAAGGCGACGACATTGTCGAACAGCCAGTTGCGGCCGGCGACGCTGTTGATGGCGAGCAGCAGCTGATCGTTGAGGCTGGTCAGCCAACTACCTATGGAAATAAAGACGAATAGAGATAACGGCATAAGTCACCTGGCACTCTCATCCTTAGAAAGTCCGAAATCCTCGCTTTTGCCAGAGAATTGGTAGGAAACGGCAGGCGGGCTGATTACTCGTCTGTCGGGACCTTAAGTTCGCCCGTCAGCAAATCGGGGCGGAGGCGGGCCATCTCTTCAGGAGTGGTGCTGGCGGTGGGGTGCGCCGGTGCGCCGACTGGTTCCGGCTCAGGAGTGACCACCACCTCCTCGATCACTTCGGCGATCGTCTCGCTACCACGATGCTCGAGCCAGTGCCGGTAGGTGACTGTCAGAATCGCAATGACCGGAATAGCCAAAAAGATTCCCGCGATGCCGGCAATTTCTGCCCCGGCAAGAATCGCGAGAATTACCGCGAGCGGATGCAAATGAATTCCGGTGCCGATGATGCGCGGATAAATGACGTAGTCCTGGATCACTCGCAACACACCGAGAAAGATGAGCACCATGAACGCTACGCCGAAACCCGAATGCAACAGTCCGAGCAACGCCGCCAGGATGGCGACCGTCAGCGGACCCACCAACGGCACAAACTCAAAGAAGCCGGCGATCAACCCGAGCACCAGTGGACTGGGCAGGCCGAATGCCCAAAAACCGATCGTGCACATGAGTCCAACCAGAACACACGCGGTGAGCTGCGCGCGAATGTAAGCGGCCAGCGTGCTATTCACGTCCTGAAAGAATTCGTCGCCTCGCCAACGCAAGCGTCCGCGTGGCAACATCGCCAGCACCGAACGGCGAAATGCATCCGCATCTTTCAGCAGGAAGAAGCTGAGGATGGGAATCAACACCAGCCAGGGAATAAAGATTATCCAGCCCAGCATGCGCTCGAACGCCAGTTTCACCAGTTCGCCCCCTTGGGCGAGCAGCCCATCGACATAGCGGGCGGCGCCTTCCGGCATGCGTCGCTGACGAAAGTATTGACTCAGACTTTCGGTGCTGCTGCGAATCTTTTGATAATAAAAAACGGCCTGTTGCTTGAACTCGGGAAACTGGGCGCTGACTTGCGGAATGAGAAAATAGATCACCAGGCCGACGCTGAAAAACAGCACAACATAAACGATCATGATGGCCAGCCCGCGTGGAATTACGCGCTCGCGACCACGGACGTACATCGGGCGCTGGACCAGATCAACCAGCGGCGCAACCAGATAAGCGAAGAAAATCGAGAGGACGATCAGCAGGATGACCGCGGTCAATCGATAAATCATCCACAGCAGTCCAGCGACCGCCAGAAGAATCACCAGCACGCGCAAGACAGTCCGCGTCTGCAGCCAGGACTGAATTTGCTCGGCGGGAACAGGCGTTGGATTCGGCGATGACATCGGCTGCGGCAAGCGAATCGCTAAAGCTCGTCTTCGTCCAATTCGTAGTCGGCTTCGTTCATCTTGATCATTGCTTCGTGCCAAACGACGCCGCGCCACTCATCAGTTTCACCCAGCAGTTGCAGCGCCGCCTGCGGGTGGGCGGGGTTGCGCTCGATGCGCAGCACTTCTGCGATGACGCGCAGTTTTTCGCCCTCATCGCCGAGCACGAGAAGATTGACGGTGCTGCCGACCGGAGGCAGCACGCGTTGAAAGTGGACCAGCGTGCCTTCAGGACCCACGTTTTCGGTTTCGCCTTCGGAAATTACATGCGCGCCTTCAGGCGTGTCCCATTCGGCGCGAATCGGAAAAGCGGCGACGTACCGCGGGCCGGATCGGTTATCAGTGAAGACCACTTCGGGCATTCTCTACTCCTCTTTGGCCAAGCAAGGCTCCAACCGCCGCATGATACAAGGAAAAGGAGTTAGGGGGTAGGCAGGGTTGGGTGTCAGGTGACGGGTGTCGGGTGACGGGTGTCGGGTGTCAGGTGTCGGGTGTCGGGTGTCGGGGTCGGGTGTCGGGGGTCGGGGGTCGGGGTTCGCGTGTCAGGTGGCGGGTGATGTTTTCCTCCGGCACCCAACACCTGACACCCAGCACCTGATACCCGACACCCAGCACCTGATACCCGACCCGACACCTGACACCTGATACCCGACACCCTCCTCCGCTACTCTTCCTCGCCTCTTAACTTTTCCAGCACGGAAAAGTCTTCGAGCGTGGTCACATCGCCGGCTACTGATCCACTCGTCGCGATCTCGCGCAGCAGGCGACGCATGATTTTGCCGGAGCGAGTCTTCGGCAGCGCATCGGCAAAACGCAGGTCGTCAGGCCGCGCGAGCGCGCCAATTTCTTTCGCCACGTGCGCGCGCAGTTCATCTTTCAAAGGATCAGTCGGGGTGCGGCCGCCTTCGAGCGTCACAAACGCGACAATGGCTGAACCTTTTAAGTCGTCCGGCTTCGCGACGACCGCGGCTTCGGCGACTGCTTCGTGCGACACGAGCGCGCTTTCAATCTCCGCGGTTCCCAGACGATGGCCGGCGACGTTAATCACGTCGTCGATGCGGCCCATAATCCAAAAGTAGCCGTCTTCGTCTTTGCGCGCGCCGTCGCCGGCAAAATAGACGCCGGGAATCTGCGACCAGTACTGTTGCTGATAGCGCTCGTCGTCGCCATAAATCGTGCGCAACATCGACGGCCAGGGCTTCTTGATGACCAGATAACCGCCTTCATTCGCACCCACAGATTTTCCGTCCCTCGTCATGATGTCGGCGTCAATGCCGGGAAAAGGTTTGGTGCCTGAGCCCGGCTTGGTCGGTGTCGCGCCCGGCAAAGGCGTGATCATGATGGCGCCCGTCTCAGTCTGCCACCACGTATCCACGATCGGGCAGCGCTCTTTGCCGATGACGCGGTGATACCACATCCATGCTTCGGGATTGATCGGTTCGCCCACTGTACCGAGCAAGCGAAGCGACGACAGATCGTGCTTCAACGGCCACTGCTCGCCCCACTTGATGAAGGCGCGAATCGCCGTCGGCGCAGTGTAGAGCGTATTTACTTTGTGCCGCTCGATAATGTCCCAGAAGCGATCCGGTTGCGGCCAGTTCGGCGCGCCTTCGTACATCAAAGCCGTCGCGCCGTTCGAGAGCGGGCCATAGACGACGTAACTGTGACCGGTAACCCAGCCAATGTCGGCGGTGCACCAGTAAATGTCTTCGTCTTTCAAGTCGAAGATCCATTTGGTGGTCAGATGCGTTTGCAAAAGGTAACCGGCGGTCGTGTGCAGAATGCCTTTCGGCTTTCCGGTGGTGCCGGACGTGTAAAGAATGAAGAGTGGATGCTCGCTATCGAGTTCTTCCGCCGGACAATGCGCATCAACAGTCGGCATCAGTTCGTGCCACCAATGATCGCGACCCGGTTCCATATGAATCTGGCTGTCTGTGCGTTTGACGACGACGCACGATTTCACTGAGGGAGTCTGCTGCAACGCTTCGTCAACTGCGGGCTTCAACTTCACTTCCTTGCCGCGACGCCAGCCGCCATCCGCGGTAACCACAGCTTTACACTGCGCGTCGTTGATGCGATCGATCAAAGCGGTACTCGAAAAGCCACCGAAGACGACTGAGTGCGTCGCGCCAATGCGCGCGCAGGCCAACATCGAAATCGCCAGCTCGGGAATCAGCGGCATGTAAAGCGCGACGCGATCCCCTTTCTCAACGCCAACCTTCTTCAGAACGTTTGCGAAGCGGCAAACTTCAGTGTGCAGTTGCTGATAAGTGAGCGTGCGTGCGTCGCCCGGCTCACCTTCCCAAATCAACGCGGCTTTGTTGCGTCGCGCCGTTCCAAGATGCCGATCCAGACAGTTATATGAGATGTTAGTTTTGCCGCCGACGAACCATTCCGCATGCGGAGCTTGCCACTTCAGCACCGTGTCCCACTTCTTAAACCAGTGCAGCTCGCTTGCCGCCCAGCGCGCCCAGAATTTCTCCGGATCGGCAGCAGCTTCCGCGCGCAGGGCTTCGAGTTCCGGCATAGACTTGATATGCGCTTGGGCGGCAAATTCCGATGGCGATGGAAAGACTCTTCCTTCCTGCTGGAAAGATTCGATATTGGTGCTCATGTAATGTGTTATCTCAATCCGTCCTATCAAAGACAGGCTAAGAAAAGATAAAGGTAGCAGCTCGCGACTTTAGCTCGCGACGGCAAGGATTTCGTCGAGAAATTCTTTGACGCCAGCCACTTGATACGTGACAGCATCAAAAAGATCGTCGAGGACGTCGGACTGCGGGAATGTCCAAGCGCCGAAACCGCTTTCGTCAAGCAACTCAAGCACTGTTTTCTTAGCCCAATATGGATAATCGAGTTCGGGTTGCTCGAATCCTCCGATTTGATTAAGACGAAGAGAAGTCGTAAACGAATACGGGTCGCGGCGGGGTCTTTCGACTTTGTAGGTGGTTTGATAAAGTCTTATAGGTTTTTCGTTAAATCGCGTCTCGTAAACGACTTCCACGCGCTGACGATCAGATTGCAGGTTTAGATATGCTGGCGGACTGTGGGGGTCCCATTTCAACTTCCGATCTTGTGTTAACTGCAGAAGTTTTGCCACTGCATCGATCCACTTGTTCTTTTCGCTAGCCATATTAGACCTCCCAGTCTAAGTCCTTCTGGTAATCTTTCAACTCTTCGACTACCTTCACAATCTCGACATAGACCAGTCTTACCTGCTCCTCATTTTGAACAGTAACTTCGCATTGGTCAATACGTATCAAGACATTCTTAACTAGTGTTCTCTGATCACCGCCCAGTTTCCGCCTTAGCGATCGCAATTTTGCTGCTGCTCGTGCTAGTTCTTCAGTGACTTGGGGAAGAAAATCATCATATTGGTTTAGAAACTTAGACAAATTCGAAGCTGATCTCGATAGGTCCCTTATCAAAGCCGGCCCTCGGGCACGAAGCCCGTAGGTCTTACGCAGCTTACGAATATTCCAAAGAACAAAAATCGAAATGATGAAGCTAGCGATCGAAAAGAGATTTCCGATTATGTAAAACGTTTCAAGCTTAAATAGAGAATTGAGCACCGAAGGGAGGTCCATGGGAAGCCGCATCTTACCCGCTTTCGGAAACTTTCGAAAGTTCCTCTACAATCTCGCGAACAACTCCCCGCCCTCTTGCAACTTCATCCGGCGCAAACGAAATCGCCCCCACTACGGCATGACCGCCGCCGCCGTAACGTTCGCAGATGGTGGCGATGTTGTGACGGCGCGGCCGCGGAGCCCACGGGTTTGAGCCGACGGAAATCTTGGTGCGTTGCGGCGCGCGCGTCAACGCGACTGTGTAGGTCGCCTCGGGAAACAGATAGTACGGAATGAACTTGTTGAAGCCTTCGTATCCTTCGTCCACCAGATCGAATTCGACCACGTCGTTCCGGCAAGTTGCTTTGCGCTGGATTGCTTCGAGAGTTTCGCGATGCAGCTGCAAAATTGGTTGAAATCTCTTTTGCACCTCCGCACTGGTCGCAACCTGCTGCAGCGACTTCTGCGTCAGTTCGCGAATGATCTGTTCGATGAACGATTCGTCCGGCGTGCCCTCGATCACCTGCATCAGCTGCAACGCCGGCTCTTTCAATTCGACGCACTGCGCGGCTGATTCATAAAACGCGCCATCGATGATGTGCGCCCAGTGAATTAAGTCGCGCAGAGGTTCGGCATTAAAACCAAACTTCTCCTGCGCGACATCGGCGATAAATTCAGTGCACGATTTGCGCGTCGCGTCGAGAAACTTTGTCCCTGAAGTGTCCGCGCGAAAATGCGCTTCGTCTGCGGGCGTCAGGAATGCAGACTGATGATGATCGAACCACCAGTTCAATTTGTCGGAAGTTGAATACTTGAAATCGACGATTGCATTTTCGTCGCCGTCGAACATCGACTCGTCGAACAGCAGATTGTTAGGCCGGTGAAGCAAGCCTGCGTACGTCACCTCTGCATTCGGGTGGATGCGCTCGAGGTAGAAACGCGAAAAGGTCGCCGCCGAAGCGACGCCATCGAAACAGTGACCATGGTAAAGGACGCGAAGTTTCATAAGCGCAAAAAGCCGGACATCTTAGCAATTTCGGCGGACGAGACGCCAGTTGACCCGGTATGCGACACAAAAACAAAGCGGCGAAGCTTTTGCTTCGCCGCCGATTAGGGCTTCCCATAATTAGATCCTGCTTCAACTCTGAGCCGGTTCGGGCGCGCGCCCACTTCGTTTCCGCTTGCGCACGGCTCTGGCAACGCCAAAGACTCCGGTGCCCAGTAAAAAGAGCGTGGCAGGTTCTGGTACCGTGGTCTGCTGCGCGGATGTGATTTGCCCGCTCAACGAAATCGTTTGACCAGGGTCGAGCGCGACGTCGTTTACCGTCAACGAAAAACTTCCGTTTCCGCAAGTTGTCTGCTGACCGGGAACGCCACCCGTCGGATCGGGTTCGCAGTTAGTGTCGTTGAAGTTAAAAACGAAGGGTGTCTGATCGAAATCAACAAACAACCCGCCCTGGTTATCACTTCTGACAGTACCGGTTACCGTCGCCACAAAGTTTGCCAGGTTACTACCGCTAATTCCCTGCGGCGCCGTAAAGGTCACATCCAGCGTAAAGGTGGTGTTAAAGAGATTTGGTGCGGTGCTGAGCGAGAGTGAGCCCAGGTTATTAAAGTTAGAACCTGGATTCGGATTACCTCCCAGTCCGCGAAATCCATTCGCCGTAGTACCCGAAAAAGTGGAGTTACTATAGGTCAAACCAGGGACGGTTGCGCTCGCGCCCGGCGCACAACCGGCTCCGAAACAACCATTGGTAAAGCCGGCAATGAACACTTCATCAGCGCGGGCCGAGCCTTCGGTTAATGTAAATGCCGTGAATAGTGCGACAAGCAAGCCCAGGGCCTTCGCCGCCTTCGTCAATGTCCTCATTGTGTCCTCCCGAAAGAATTGGCACCTGCTGACGCGAGTTAACCTGAACCGTAGCCGTGTGCAACGGGCTCCGGCTCTGCTTCGGCTCGCTCGGGGCAAGTAACGATACGAAGAGAACAATTAGATAGAGTTAACTTAAGCTTTAAAAACCCAATGGGAAACAACTTCCAAAATTCATTTTGAGAGGTGAGGTATCGTCACCGGCTGTTGGTGTTTTCACCACGGTAAGCGATGACAAGAATTAGGGTAGCGCCAATTTGGAGGCGCGAAGTGTGATTCTCAGGCTTTGGCACGAGTTGGTACTCCAACTTCGTTAGCCGTCGACACATTAGTTCGCCGCCACCTAACGACGAACAGAATCAAAGCCCCGACTCCAGCCACGATTCCGATCAACTGTGAAGTCGAAAGACCTGTGAGCGTCGTCAATCCCAGGATGTCTCCGCGTGGATCGTCGCGCACAAACTCGATCAGGAAACGAACTGTCGCGTAAATCACCACGTAAGCCAGAATTACCTGACCGCTGAATTTCTTTTTCTTGTGCAGCCACAACAAAAAGAAGAATACGATCAGCATCGCGAACGATTCATAAAGTTGCGTGGGATGCAGGGGAGCATCGGTCGGCACGCCGGTGATGTCATGTCCTGCTTGCGTGAATCGCACGCCCCAGGGCAAGGTCGTGGGCTTGCCCCAGCAGCATCCGGCTGAAAAACATCCCTGCCGCCCGAGCACATTTCCCAGCGCGATTCCCGGCGCGCACGCGTCCGCCGTCTTCCACCAGGGTAATTTCCAGCGACGCATCAGAAAGAACCCGGCGAGCAGCGCGCCAATCAACCCGCCATAAAACACGCCGCCGGATCGCAGGAAATCGAGCGAAAACAGCAGTTTTGGGTTCTGCCGGTACTCAGGCTCGGTAAAAAACATCAGGAGCTTTGAGCCGATCAGCGACGACAGCAGCAGCCACAGACACAAATCGTAAATCTTTTCTTTCGGCAATCCGTCGCGCGCCGCTAACTTTACCGTGATGAAAATCGCGGACAGAAAGGCGAGCGCGAGAAACACTCCATACGTGTTGACAGGAAAACGGCCGAGGCGAAAAAGAATCGGGTACATGAATCAGTGAGCAGTGCGCAGTGGACAGCGAGCAGTTTTCATGAATTTTGGGCGGCGCTGTGTTTCGTCAGTGGCGCGTGCTTTTCCTTGCGACTGCCCAAAACCAGATCGTAAGCCAGCAACAAGGCTCCGAAAGTGATACTCGCGTCAGCAACATTGAATGCGGGCCAATGATAATCACCGGCGTGCAGCAGAATGAAATCGATCACAAAGCCGAGACGCACGCGATCGGTCAGGTTTCCGACAATGCCGGCCAGCAGCAGCGCGGATGCTCCCAGGATGCGGTCGTCGTTTCGTGGCGTGCGAAAGAAATAGAAGAGCACGGCCACGGCGGCGATCGCCGCCAGCACGACAAAGAACCAGCGCCCGAACGCGCCGCCTTCCTGCAATTGACCAAACGCGATGCCGCGATTTTCGGCGTAGACAAAATCAAGGACACCGCGAATCACCGTGATGTCCAGAAAACGAACTCGCCGCACGGCCCAGGCTTTACTCGATTGATCGACGAGATAAATGCCGCATGCGCAAATCAAATAACCGATGCGCCAGGCAATGCGTGTCCGTCCCGATGATGGTTTGAGATCGTTCATGGCTCTGAAATTCCTGGCGCCGAATGTGATACCAGCCGCGTAGCGGCGAGATATTTATAGAACCAGAACAGAACTAAACTCAGGCTCCGTAGGAGCCGAAATATTTGCGTCGCATAAATGGGCTCAGGCATCTTGAAGACATCGCGGTGCTATAAATATTTCGCGCCCAACGGCGCTTAAACTGCTACTCAGCTTCAATTTCTTCCAACGCTTCGACACAACGCTCGCAGACGGTCGGAAATCTGGAAGCCTCACCGACACGAGTCGAGTAGTTCCAGCAGCGTTCGCACTTTTCACCATGTGCGCGCGCGACGGTGACCTCGATCTCGTCGGCCTTCATCGACGCGTTCGGTTCCAGCAACGTAACCTGAGAAACAATGAAGAGGTAACGCAGGTCGTCGGCATGCCACTTGAGCGTGTCGTACACCTCACTGCCCGCGGAGATCTCCACACGCGCCTCCAGCGAACTACCGATGACTTTCGCAATCCGCGCCTCTTCAAGTTTGCCGAGTACTACATCGCGATATCCGAACAAGTGCGCCCACGACGTCAACAGTTCTGTGCTGTCAGTCCGGCTCGCGTCTGGCAATAAGGCAAGATGCACTGATGACTCGCGAGGTGCGCCTTCGTCCGCCGGCAAGTTCTCCCAGATTTCATCGGCCGTAAACACGAGAATCGTGGCCAACATCCGCGCCAGCCCATCCGCGATTTTGTAAAGCACCGTCTGAGCTGATCGCCGCGCTTGGTTCTTCGGCGCGAAGGTATACAAGCGGTCCTTGATAATGTCGAAGTAGCGCGCCGACAGCGTCACCGTGCAGAATTGATGCAGACGCTGATAAACCTCATGAAAATCGTAACTTTCGTAAGCCGCGCGCACATCGACGATCGCGGAATCGAGTTCAGCCAAGGCCCAGCGATCGACCTCCAACAGGTCATGCTCTTCAACGGCATCGCGTGCGGGATTGAATCCGTAAAGATTGCCGAGCGCGAAACGCGCTGTGTTGCGCACTTTCCGATAACCGTCGGCAACGCGCTCGAGAATCTCGTCGGAGCAGCGCATGTCTTCCATATAATCCGAAGCCACGCACCAAAGACGCAGAATCTCAGCACCGAGTTTGGGAATGACTTCATCAGGCGAGACTGCATTGCCCAGCGACTTGTGCATCGCTTTGCCTTGCGCATCAAGCGTCCAGCCATGACAAAGCACGGTGTCGTAGGGCGCGCGATCGTGCACCGCGAGTCCCACCATCAGGGATGAATTGAACCAGCCACGAAATTGATCGCCACCTTCGATGTAAACGTCCGCCGGCCAGCGCAGATAGTCACGCGCTTCCAAAGTGGCAATCGATGAAGAGCCGCTGTCAAACCAAACGTCGAGGATGTCTGTCTCTTTCGTGAACTCAGTGGCCCCGCACTTTTCACAGGCAAAGTTTTCCGGCAGCAGCGCGGCGGCCTCGCGTTTGTACCATGCGTCGGCGGACTCTTTTTCAAAGATATCGGCCACGTGACGGATGATCCTGGGATCGGCGACAAGGTGCTGACACTTAGCGCAATAGAATCCCGGAATCGGCACACCCCAAACACGCTGGCGCGAGACACACCAGTCGGGCCGGCCCTTCAGCATGTTGCGCATGCGGTCGCGCCCCCATGCGGGAATCCATTGGACCCGGTCGTCGACTTCGCGGAGCGACATCGCTCGAAGCGAGTTTTCGTTGGAGCCCTCCCTTACGGTCGGGCTACTGCCCCGATCTTCATCGCGCTCCGAACGCCCTCCTTCGTCCATCGAGATGAACCATTGCGGCGTGGCGCGAAAGATGACCGGGTTCTTGCAGCGCCAGCAGTGTGGATAGCGATGGTCGTACTGCTCGGTGAAGAGGAGCACGCCGCGCTCTTGCATGAATTCTACGATCTTCGGATTCGCCTCGAACACGGTCATGCCGGCGAAGTGCTCGACATCAGTACTGAACCGACCGGCATTATCCACCGGACAATAAATCTCGAGGCCGTACTTCTTGCCGATCACAAAGTCGTCATGACCGTGACCGGGCGCGGTGTGCACAAGGCCGGTGCCGGCTTTGTTGGTAGCAGATTTCTCGCGCGAATCCTTCACATCGATTTCAGTTTCCGCATCAGCTTCGCCACCCAGCGTGACGTGTTCGCCGACCATGAAGAGTGAAGGGCGATCAATCCATGGATGTTGGGCTTCAAGCCGATCGAGTTTTGAACCGGGGAAGCGAGCCAGAACCTTGGGCGCCAAGAGGTTGCATCGCTGAGCCACCACCTCGAGCAGTTCCGCGGCCACGATGAAAACTTCATCACCACTCTCGACCGCCACGTACTCAAAATCCGGATGCACGGCAATTCCTAGATTTGCCGGCAGCGTCCAGGGCGTCGTCGTCCAGATGAGCGCGAACACTTTCTTGCTCGCCAGAGCCGGATCAATCAAAGCGGGATCGCTCTTCAGCGGAAACTTGACGTAGACGGAAGGGCTGGTGTGCTGGTGGTATTCAACTTCCGCTTCAGCCAGCGCGGTCTGATCGTGAATACACCAGTAGACCGGCCGCGCGCCTTTGTAAACGAAGCCACGCTCGACAAAACGCGCGAACAGGCGCGCCGTCTCGGCTTCGTAATGGTCCGACATCGTGATGTAAGGGTTGTCCCACTCGCCGAGGATACCGAGTCGCTGAAAATCTTTCGTCTGTCGCTTGAGCGCGTTAGCGGCAAACTCGCGACAAGCACGCCGAATGCTCAACGCCGGCATGTCCTTCTTTTTCTCGCCCAATTTTCGCTCAACGTGCAGTTCAATCGGCAAGCCATGACAATCGTAGCCGGGCACATAGGGCGCGTCATAACCCAGCATGGTGCGGGACTTGACTATGAAGTCTTTCAGAATTTTGTTGAGCGCTGTGCCCAAATGAATGTCCGCGTTCGCGTACGGCGGCCCGTCATGGAGAATGAATTTGTCGGCGCCCGCGCGTGCGTCACGAATCATCTGGTAAAGATTCATGTCCGCCCATTTTTTCAGGCGCGCGGGCTCGGTCTGCGGCAGATTAGCCTTCTGCCCGAAGTTTGTCTTCGGCAGGTTCACAGTCTTTTTCAGATCGAGTGTTGCTTCTTCAGTCGCCATAATCAGCTAAGTTTCAAAAGCGAAATAGTAACAGGATGAGATGAGGTCAGTACAGGGAGCGGTAGCGACCTGGTCCTAGATCTGACCATCTCAATTCTCGCGACACTGGCAGACCCGGTCGCTATCGCTCCCGGTACTGACTCCATTGCCACGCGGCCCTCCCTAACGGTCGGGCTTCTGACACAAACAAAAAGCCCGAACCACGCTTCTTGAGACGATGGTTCGGGCTTCTCAGCCTTTCGATGTTTGCCGTGTCAGCCGATAAACATCTCCTCGTCTCCGTAGCTGCGGTCAATAGTCGTGGGCGATGGCGCGACCAGGACTTCCAGACCGCGGCGCACGCCTGCGAGTATCGCCGCCAACTCGCGCGCCGGCTCGATCACCTTGCGCTGAATGAACTCAGTCGTGGTCGCCACCCGCTCATGCGTAGTGTCGATGGCGCGACTGACCAATTCGACTTTCTCTTTTGCCATCTCAGCCGTATCGTCAACCAGCACGGTCAGCCCGCGCACTTCTTCTTTGATCAGCGCCGCGGATTCAGACAAGTGCATCGTCGCAGTCGAAAGATGACCTGACATTACGTTCACTTGTTCGGCGATCTGCCGCCCCTGCTCGGCGATCTTCTGGCCCTGCTCGCTCAACGCGTTCGCGCGGACAATCAGCGGATCGAGTTTCTGCTCGACGCGATTGACGGTGTTGACCGCGCGCTTTACGAATACGGCCATCGCGATCATCGCTGCCGCGATCACGAGGAAAGACACCGCGATGATCGCAGTGATGATTACCAGCCAGAAGAGGGGATCGTGCGCGTTCATACTTTACATCGACTTCTCAGGCGTGTAAGTCGGCGCCGCTTCAGTGCGTCCCGATAATTCAGTCTTGCGCTTCTCGTCGATGTAGGCCTTCTTGCCGGCTTCGACTGCCGCTGAGATTGAGCCCGCCTGGGACGAAACCGCGTCCTTGGTCTTGCTGACAACGTCACCGGCCTTCGCTGAAGCTGTGTCGTAAAGATCAGCAGCGCGCTCGCGAGTAGCCTCGTAATACTCGCCGGCAGTTTCGCGCGCGGTGTCGTAAAGTTCACCGGCCTTTTGCCGCCCCGTGTCGTAGTACTCGCCGGCCTTCGCTCCGATTTGTTGCGCGGCCTCTTTTGATTTGTCGATGCCTTTACGCGTGGCGTCAGCGATGTCGCTGCGCAGCTCTTCGCCCGACTTGGGCGCAAACAACAAAGCCAGCACCGCGCCGATGCCCGCGCCGACTATAAAGTACGTTAAGCGTGTCGAAATACCATCGCCATAGTCCCGATCGTCTCCCATTGCAGTAATCCTTTCTGGAGAGGCGAATCCCTGCGGAAATCCGCCTGTAAATTTGATTTTGTTGCCTGGATGATAACTGTTCGGGACTATAACAAAAGGCCGGATGGCAGGCAAGGAGGTCACTAAACGGGTAGTGCTCCGTTAGTGTGTTGCTACTTTTCCCTGGGTTTGTGAGTTTTGTTGTTTATTAGGTACCACGTGTCTGGCGTAAGCCAACCTTGCTTATTCTGCGGGTGAATTTCTGTAATAAGGAAACGACCTTTACCTTCGCGGCATTTGCGAATTGCGGCCACTAACTCTTCCGCGCTCTTTTCGGATATTAAATAGAATGAATTGGTCATATCGGAGCGCCAAAGCAAGCCGGGAATTGTATTCAGACAGGCGATGACCTCCTCTTGCGTTCCGAGTGTCATACTATAAGCGAGCAGATACACTTTCTTCATTTGACCTGCTCCTTTTGCCCTTCGAGTTGTTGTGGCCGTTTCGGATTCGCAATTACTTCAACAGTCGATGCTGGAATTGGGGGATAGCCCTTTTCGTGAATCATCTCCAATTCTAGTTTTCTGATTTGATATGTTTCGGATTGCAATTTGTCACGGTCTACAAAGAGCAAAAAGAAGAATCCGATTATGGCTGCAGCCAGTGGAATGAATGCCAGCCATGGAAGCCAACTAGGCGGTTGTTTAATGAAAACTAAGCAGACAACCGCTGGAACTGTAACGATGCCACATAGCCAAAGAATCGGATTCAATGCGCTGCGGACAGTTAATCTTCCGCCAGCCTCCATCACTCTCGTAATGATGGCTTCTTTTAGGGACAATTAAATAGTTTGCTCCTTAGTGTGGATTTACTGTACCACAAAGTGATTACCGACCCTCGCAGCAGCACACTAACTGAGCGCTACCGCCAGACGCGTTAGTCGCGAAGCTGCTGAGAAAGTGTGGCACGGGCGTCCCGCCCGGGAATCCACGCGCAAGATGCGCGTGCTACCGCTTAGTCGAGGGCGCGAGTTTGAAACTTCCATAGGCCGAGCCAGGTGAAGAGGATCGAGAATCCAATCAACGCGGCGTAAATTGCGACGCTCGACATGTGCGGCATCTGCGGCGTCAGCGCCAGGCGGAAACCTTCGTTGGCATAGACCAGCGGATTCACGAGCACTGCGTATTGAAACCAGGGAATCACGTGGAGTGTCGCCCATGGATAATACGCGCAGCCGAAAAAGATCATCGGCGCGAGCAGCAACGTGAAGAGCAGCGAAATTTGCTGCGGCGGAACAATCGTTCCCATCACCATGCCAAATGCCGCGAACAGCCAACTGCTCAGCAACGCCACCAGCACGAAGTGAACAGTATCGATCCAGCTTAGATGAATCTGCACCCGCATCATCAACCATGCCAGCGGCATTACCACGATGCCCGCAATGATTGCCTGAATCACGCCGACGATAATTTTCTCCAGGCCAACTCCGGCAATGCTGATGGGCGCCAGCAAACGATCTTCGATCTCTTTGCTCCAGCCGAAATCGATCACCAGGGGCAATGACACCGCCTGCATGCTGGAAAGCGTCATACTGAGTCCGAGAATTCCCGGCAACAGCATATCCGTGTAGCCCTTTTGGATAATTCCCATGCGCGGCATCACGAAACCGAAGATGAAAGTGAACATCAACGGATTCAGCGCAACGCGCAGTAGAAATGAGATCAACTCGCGGCGCGCCACGCGCAAGTCACGATGAAGGAGGGCAATAAAGGCGGTCATTACTCGTTTCGTTAGTTGAGTGTTAAGCGATTGCCAATTGCCAATTGCCGATTGCCGATTGGATAGTTGGCCCCATTCGTTCAGTGCTCAACATTCGTGGATGCTCAATCGGAAATCGACAATTGGCAATCGGCAACTATTTGCTCTCTCTCAAACTCCGTCCCGTCAAATGCAGAAACAAATTCTCAAGACTTGGTTCCGCAACATGCGCGTCCGTGATCGTCACGTTTTGATCGGCAGCCAGACGCATCGCGCCGGCTAACAGTCCTTCGGCATGATCCGAGTAGATGCGTACGCGACTATCATCGATCTTTACTTCCACAACTCCCGGCAACGATCGCAGCGCGGTAAGAAATACCTCAGGCACGGAGTCACGACTTTGCAGTTCGACCAGATAACCGCCGGGCACGCTGCGCTTCAATTGCGCGGGCGAATCCAGCGCCAGTACCTTTCCGTGATCGATGATGGCGGCGCGTTTGCAGAGCTGGTCGGCCTCTTCCATGTAGTGCGTGGTCAGCAGAATTGTGAGTCCTTTTTGATTCAGCTCGTTCAGCAAATCCCAAAGCATGCGACGCGATTGCGGATCGAGTCCCGTGGTTGGTTCGTCCAGAAAAAGAATTGCCGGGTTATGCATTAGCGCCCGCGCAATCTTCAGCCGTTGCACCATCCCGCCGGAAAACCCGTTGACTTTTTCATCGGCGCGCCCTGAGAGTTCGAAGCGCTTGAGCAAATCGCCGGCGTGCTGCTCCCGTTCCTGCCTGGGAACGCCAAAGTACTCAGCGTGAAACAAGAGAATCTCTCTCGCGGTCAGGCTGCGGTCGAGGTTATTGACCTGCGGCACGACTCCGATGCGGCGTTTCACCGCGACGGGATCATCCGCGACGTCGACGCCTTCCACCTTCGCGACGCCGTCAGTGGGAACAACGCGGGTGGTCAGAATGCCGATGGTGGTTGTCTTGCCGGCGCCGTTAGGCCCGAGCAATCCAAAGAATTCGCCGCGCGAGACTGCGAATGAAATCCCGTCCAGCGCTTTGACCTCGACGCCTTTGCGCCCCTTCGGGCGGTAGGTCTTCTTTAGTTCTGCGACAGCGATTACGCTTTCCATGATCTTGTGGCACAGACTTCAGTCTCTGTTTTTGTCGATTGAGAACACAGACTGAAGTCTGTGCCACTCTAGGTCCCGAACTGCAAGTGCGTGGCAATGTACCACCAAATAGTGATCGTCAAAACGATCGAGCCGGCGAAAAGCGTTAACACTGTTCCGACGATGACTGCGACAAAAACCCAATCGCTGGTCCGGCCGCGGCGGGCTTCTTCCGCTGAAACCGTGGCGCGCTCGCGCAAGAGTTTCAAATTGCGGACGTTCGGTTTCCACCAGACATCAAACGCGTAACCGAGCAACGGAATCATGCCGACGATGAAATAGATCGCAATCGTCAGCCCCATTCGCAGCAGGGTGATCTTCGGCACGCGATAGCGAACGGCCGAAACCAGGATGTAGAGCGCGACGATCGTAGTGGCGATGTCGCCGAACTCCGGAATCAGATCGATGATCGCATTCAGTCCAAACCGCCAGCCCAGCACGGGAATGCGAAATTGGTCGTCCATGATCTGGCCCAGGACTTCCAGCTCGCGGGCGATCTGGACTGTCGACGGTTTGAGGACTCGCTCGCGGGCGATTGCTTCCAGGTCTTGACGTTTCATTTCGTACTTGGTGTTTGGTGCTTGGTGCTTAGTGCTTTGTACTTGGTGCTTTGATGTGAAGAGGGTATTGCGTAATTCGGTCGAAACAGTCGCTAATCAAAAAACAAAGAACAAAGCTCAAAGTCCGTCTTATCGTATGCGCGTCATCTGTTGCCAAAAGAATTTGCCGACGCGGGAAAACACATTCTTTCCATTTTTGGGGTCTCGGGTTGGCAGGCCAAGTTCCGCCGCCAGCTTCGGATCGGGTGGCGCAATGTCCTCATCGCCTCGCTTCCCGACCAGCCAACGATCGAATGTACGACTAACCGAGCGCCGCTGTTCCTGGGTTGAGGCGCCGGCAAACGCGCTGCGCAAATCATCCATGTCGGCAATTTCGAATTGATTGGCGTCATAGTAACTGCGCAACGCGGCGAAAAACTTTTCATTGCCCAGCAGTTTTCGCAGCGCCTCGAACATCAACGCGCCCTTGCTGGTGACAATTGCGGAGTATTGAAAGGTGTTGCGGTAGTAACTCGAGGGCAGGTTCGCTTCCATGTCTTCGCCGCCGAACGTGCGATAAAGTTTATAGACACCACGAAGCTGTTCATCGAGAGCGATGTCGGCCTTTTGCTCGCCGTACATGTCGCGGTAATAAACCAGTGCCGACCAGTTTGCCAGCGACTCGTCGAGTATGGGCTCGCGTCCGGGATCGCTGCCGATGGTTGCGCCCCACCATTGATGCGCGATGACGTGCGCGACGGTCCATTCCAAACTCTCTTCGACTGAAGCCCTCTGCTCGCGAATGATGTCCGGCATGCTGCTGACCGCCGGCGAATCAAAGTTCACATAAAACGCACTGGCGATCGCGGCAAAACCCGAAAACTCAGCGTTGCTTAAGGTGGCAACCAGCGGCGCATCGATCACGCTGATCATTTGCATCGGCAAGCTCCCCAGCCGCCGGATATAAACCGCAGTGGCGTTCGCCGCGATGTTCAGCGCGCGCTTCGCCGCAGCTTCGTGTTCACTGCGATAGATCGAGCGAATCGTGATGCCGCTGATGACTCGTTGTTCCGACAGCAGGTTGGTGCCGGCAATCACCGCGAAGTCTCGAAGATTCTCAGCGACAAAATTGGATACGGCCCTTCCCTCCTGCGTGGCAACTTGTTTCGGCTCGACGGGTGTGAAGAGCGAAATGCCTTGCGGCGTGTCGATGTTCACTTCGTAATCGGCCACGTCGGCAACCACAGCGTCGCCGATGCCCGGCTCAATTCTGCGCAACCACTCGTCGCCATCACGTCCGGCCAGCACCGGATACCACGTGCCGAGCAGCATCACTCCGCGACAAAGAAAATTGATGTCGCGAGCGCGGCGCAATTCGCGCGCACCGCCAATCGCGGCGCTGACTTGCTGCATCACGTGCGCCACCAGTCCGGTTTCGTCCGGATCGATTTCGGGAACTTCACCACGAAACTTAATTACGACTTCGACAGCTTTGCCCGGTGGGACATCCTGGTGCAGGCTCACGCGCAGAGTCTCGTCATGATCATCGAGCACAAACTGCAACGGGCCCGACAGGTCGGGATTGTCAGCACTCTTCACCTCGAGGATTTCGAGTCGCGGCTCGTCCGAAGTTTGCTTGGGCGCGACATATCCGGGAATCCGCGCGTTCGAGTAGAGGTGAAAAATCAGTGTGCCGACTGCTCGATTCTCGCGGTTCACCCAACGCACTTGTTCGCTGCCCGCGTATTTTCGGTTTTCGAAATCGAGCGAGAGATCGATTTTGTAGTGAATGCGTTGCTCCGGCGGCGAAGGTGGGCGCGGCTGGGCTAACGCACTCTTACCACAGAGGACGACGCCGGCTAAGAGCAAAGCGCAAAGGGCAAAGCGCAATGAGCAAAGTGCAAAGGGCGAAGGGCGAAGTGCGAAGAGCTTGCGGGAACGCGAAAACGTGCATATGACGCACCTTAGCTCCTTGCGCTTTGCCCTTAGCTCTTGGCTCTTACCTCTTTGCCGCTTATTTCTCATTAACAACAACTCTGACTATCCGGTCGCCGCGCGTGATCTGATCGACTACTTCCATGCCGCGCACGACGCGTCCAAAAACCGTGTAGCCGCCGTCGAGGTGGGGTTGCGGCGAATGCGTGACGAACCATTGCGACCCGCCCGTGTCTTTACCCGACAAGGCCATGCCCACCGCGGCGCGTTCGAACATCACTTCGTTTATCTCACAGCGAATCGTGTAGCCCGGCCCGCCATTCTGGTCGCCGCGTGGGTCACCGGCCTGCACTACAAAGTTCGGCACCACACGCGGGATCGTCTGGCCGTTGAAGTAACCTTTCTTCGCCAATTGGATGAAGTTGTCTACATTCAGCGGTGCATCGTCAGGAAGAAATTCAATCGTGAATGATCCCTTCGTCGTCACTACCGTCGCGGTCGGCTTCTTTCCTATGCGCGCGATGGCGCGTCGATAATCGGCGTCAGTGTTGCGCGTCTGCACGGTGCCAATGCGATCCGAAAAGTCTCCCACGCCATTGGCTTTCAAGAGCGCGACTGCTCTTCGTCGAATCAGATGATCCTTCGAATCGAGCGCCCTTGTGATCGCGTCATTCGCTTCTTTGTTCTTCTGTTTTGCCAGCGCATCGAGAATTGCCAGCGCCGCATCGTTGTCTACGTCGTGCACTGCCGGCGGCAGCGCTTCGGCTAGAGCGCGCGTATTTTCCGCTCCGGGAGTTTGCTTTCCCAGGAGTTCGGCTGCCGTCGCACGAACGATTACGTCCGAATGCTTCAGGTACTTGACCAACAGAGTCCGCGCCGGTTGAGTTTCAAGTGTTGGGATATACGCTTGCAGAATGTCAGAAACCGCCAAAGGCTTAGTAGCTGAGCGCTGTAACAAGTCACGCAATTCAGCCTGGGCAGCTTTCAATGCGTTGTCGCCTGCGCTGCCGGTCGCGGCTCCGACGACCACCTCTCTGATGGCGGCTAAACCCTGCGCCCGCCGCGCCAATTGCCGCCAGGTAGTATTCGACCGCTGCACCTCAGATTTGTAAGACTGCTGCTGATAGATTCCAGGTATCATTCGCGCGAATGCGACTTCCACCTCGACCGCTTCACCCTTGGTTACGTCGTGCATCTTTCTCAGTAGATCCACGGAGCGCCCAGTCGAAGTGTTTGGCAGCAATCGGCCTAAGGTGGTCGCAACTTCAAGCATTTCATTTCGCGGCTCGATGGAAAATCGGCGACTTACGTTTGCAAGCTTCAGCAGATATTCTCCGCGTTCGACAAGGGGCGCTGCCGCGCGAGTGTCCTTAAGAGTACCTAAAGCTCTAATCGCGCTGACGACTACCCGCTCGTCTGAATCATGCAGTGCGCGATCGAGTAAAACATCGAAAGCAGCTTTGTCTTCTGTTACGCCCAGGACGCGCGCGGCATTTGCGCGGACGATTGGATCTTCATGCTTGGCAAGTAACTCCAGCGCCTGGTCGTTGCCGTTTTTCAAATGCAGTCGCGCGAGTGTATTCAGCGCGGTAGCGACGATGCTCGAGTCGGAATAATGCAGGAACTCAGCTACTAACTTACCGACGCCATCCGGTTTGGTGCGCAGGACTGCGGTCAGGGCCAGCAGAATCGTCAGCCGATCCGGTCGTGACCGGCGGCTGTCTTCAAACCTCAGCGCCTCGACGATGGTGGCGCGCAGGATATCCAGCCGGTCCTCATCGATCGCTTTGGTGGCAGGGTCGGTCGCAGCCGGGGCGGAAATCATCGCGGCGACGATTTTTCCCAGCGCTTCTAGAGCCCGCGCTCGCACGCTCGCGTTTTCTTGCCCATTTCTCTTGAGCACTTCCACCAGCGCATATGCCCCGCCGGCCGACTCCATCTCGCCAAGCGCAAATGCGGCCATCTGGCGCACTTCGTTGTCACGATCGGTGAGCAGCATTTCGGTCAGAACCGGGACGGCTCCTTCATTGCCGATGCGCCCGGCGGCCAGCGCGGCACGCTTCCGCACAGCCGGATCAGGATCCGCGAGGAGTTGCTTAAGGGCATCGTCCCATCTCCTCTCATCCTCGGCTCGAACGATCTTAATCAGCGCCGCTCGCGAGGTCTGAAAAGCAGACACCGGTGACGCCGAACTCTGCGCGATCGCCGCACCGCTGATTTGCCACCAGAGCATTGCGGTGCAAATTAAATGCAAAGTCTTGGAAAACATACCCGTTTCGATTCGATGAAATTGTACAAGCTGGAATCACAATTGTCGCCCCGGTCTGCAGACGGCATTTTGTTTGGGATCGATGGTTCAATAACCATTTTCTTAAGATATGTCGTGGTGTACGAATGCGACCAATCCGCGATTCGACTCTCACGTTTGTGGTAAAGAATGCCATATGTTGTTATAAAGACGCGCAGACAAGAGGTGAATCGCAGCCCTCTGAGCCAGCTGTATTCCCATGAGTGATCTTGAAACAAATTCCCTCGCTGACGTTTTAGTCACTGCGATTCGCGATCTTCGATTTGGGACTTCTGTCGCGCAACGCGTCCATGCGGTCCAGAGCCTGGCGAGTGTGCGTAGCCAGGTTGCGGCCGGCTATTTGATCGATGCGCTCTCTGACGATGCGCCGGAGGTGCGCGCGACGGCTGTTGAGGCCCTGGCCGAATTGGAGAATCCGTCTGCCCTGGAACCGCTGCGTAGCCTGCTCGAACGCGAGACCAATCCGAATGTGGACAGAGCGATTTCTGATGCGATCGATCAGATCGAAACCGCCCTGGCAATTAAGTCTGCCGCCGGCCCAGCAGGTGGTGCGCGGCCACCCGCACCGCGGCTCGATGCAACATCGAACACTGCCTCCGCAAGGGTGGACTCGGCGCTGGATCAACTGGGCGCCGAAGAAGCTTGCCAACGTCTCGAAGACGTATACCGTCGCGCGGCTGAAGAGCGTCAACTGCTCGAGCAAGCCCGCCGTCGATCCGCTGACGAGACCCGGCGCCGCCTGGAAGAGGAACAAGCCCGGCTGCAAGCGGAAGAGGAATCGCTCGCGCACTTGAGTGCCGACCTCGAAAGGCGGCAGACCCAAATTGAACAAGCGCGCCTGGTCGCAGAGGAAGACGCCCATAGAATATCCGCGCTTGAGGAAGAGGTTCGCGTTAACGAAGCGAACCGGGCTTTGGTGCAACAAGAGACGATCCGGTTGGAAGCCGAGTTGCGGCGTCAAATCGAGTTGGAACGGGAGCACGCCGACGAGATACGGCGTGAGAAAACAGAACATCAAAGACTTGCCGAAGAGTATGAGCGTTCGCTGGAGACCTTGAGGCAGTTGCACGCGGAAGCGGAAGCGAACCACCAACGCCAACAGGAAGAGTTACGACGGCAGGTCGACGCGTTGGAGCAGGTCACGGACGAGATCCTGACTCTCCGCACCGAAGTCGATGCGGCGCGTAAGAATGCCGAAGAGGAAATCCAGAAATTACGCGAAGCGCGCGAACGCATTCGGGTTGAGGAGGAAGCTTGCCGGCAGGTCGAGCAGGAACGTTTAGTACTCGAAGCTGAAACCAGGATGCGCAGCGAGGATGAGCGCCGTCGTCTTGATGAGATGCGCCGGCGGGCTGCTGAGAGTGAAAAATCCGTAGAGGAACAGGCGCAGCGTCGTACCGAAGAATATGACCGCCGCATGGCTGATCTTGCTGTTTTGCGAGAACAGGATCAGCGACAAGTGGCCGATCAAAAAGCGAAAGAGCAGGCCTTACAGATGGAAATCGACGCGTTGCGTCGCGCTCTCGATGAGCAAGAACAAGCCAGGGCAGAACTTGAGCTGCAAAAGATCACCGCCACGGAATCTTTACGAAAGGCCAAACAAGCGCTTGAAGCCGAGATTGAGGCGGCTGCCAGGCAGCGCGACGAAGATGAAGCTCGCTTGAAGAGCGAACGAGACTCGTGGCTCGGCGTGGTGGAGCAGTCACGGAGCCGGGCCGCTGAAGAGCGGGAACGAATTAACGACGCGAGTTTGCGCGCCGAAGAGGAGAGGCTGCGCCTGAAGAATCTCGAGGAAGAGGCCCGCCGCCGGGCAGCGCAGGAAGAAGAGCGCATCAACGAGGCCCGCGCGCGCGCCGAAACTGAAGTGCAACGACTGAAAGATCTGGAAACGTTGCGGGAGAGAATGCAGGCAGAAGCGCGCGAACGCGGCGTCCGTGAACGGGAGCTGCTCGCCCAAATCGAAACCATTCGCCAAGCTGAAGCGCTGCATCGAAAAGGGATTCTGGAAATCGAAGCTAAACGGCTCGCGGAACATGAGGCGCTTCGTTTGGCCGAGGAGGAACATCTTCGCGTCGAGGAAATACTTCGCATGCAGGCGGAGATGCAGACGAACCGGCTGCGAGAACTCGAGCTAACGCGTCAAAAGGTGATGGATGAAGCTCGTCAGGAAGCTGAGCAGCAAGCGCGGCTAAAAGTTGAAATAGACAGTCTCAAAGAGCAGAACGAAAAACAGCGACAATTGACCGAAGTTGCCGACACCCAGCGCCGAATGCACGAGCAAGCTTTGAAGCGGGCGCGGGAAGAAATGGCCAAGGCCGATGAGGAAGTTCGTCAGCGTGCCCGCGCGGAAGACGAGCGGCGGCTGGCTGAGGAACGGGCTCAGAACGAGGAAGCCGAGCAGGCGCGAGCACGGCTGCGGGCCGAAGCCGATCGGCGCGCGGAAGAGAAACGTTTGCGGATCGAAGCCGAAGAGCGTGCCCTGCAGCAAAGAAACGACGAACTAGCACGGCGACGTGCAGAAGTCGAAGTAGCGCGCGCCGCAGCAGATGAAGAGGCGCGGAGGCTAAACGAGATCCAAGAGCGGATAACCGCGGGTGAGGCGGGCCGCCGTCGCGCCGAGCAGGAACGGCTCAATCTGGAAACGGAAGTGAGACTGCGGGCACAGAAAGAGCAGGATCACCTGCAGGAGACACGCGACCGTGTCGCGGAGGCGCAACAGGAAATCGACGAGATGCGTCTTCGCGCCGAAGAAGAGGAAAATCACCTCGCAAAGCTTAGAGAGATGATTGCGAAGGCCCATACCGAATCTGCCCAACGCTCAAAAACTCAGGGGATGCTTGAGGCAGAACTCCAGGACCTCGTCTCGCAGCATGAAAAGTAACACACGGTAGGCGAGCTCCCAATTAGTTTGTTAACGAGCTCGGCAATGTCTGCTGGCGCTTCGTGCGCGAGAAGAGATGGATTCAATCGATAGAAGGATAAACAAAAAGGACGAGCACCTGTGTGCCCGTCCTTTTTATACATCCGCAAATCGATAGCTGAGGATTAGCTTACCGCTGCAATGGCCGCGACTTTGCCATCTTCGCTCTTCCTGGTTACGTCTTTGATCTCCAGCTTCGGTGTGTCGATGATGTTGTCTTTACGTTCGATGCGTGCGGCTTTTTCGGTCGCCGCTTTCTGCTGAATCATCTTGCAACTACCTTCGAACACGCCGCCCTGTTCAATGACCAGCGACGGTGTCTGAATGTTGCCATTCACTTTTCCGGCGCGGCCAAGCTCGATGCGCTGGCTCGCGATAATGTCGCCGTTGACCGTGCCCTGAATCTGCGCGATGGCAACTTCGACGTTGGCATCGACTTGTCCACCCGAACCGACAATCAGCGTGCCGGTAGGTGAGCTGACGCGACCGGAAAAATGGCCGTCGATGCGCAAGAGCGATTTGAATGCCGCCTCGCCGGTGACGTTCGTGCCGCTGCCCACAAACCCACTCAGGGTGCCGTCCTTGATTTCGCGCGCGATGGTTTCGCTTTCGCTCAAGGCCCTCGGCGTTACTGCCGCCTCGGTTGGCTTGAATTCGCCGCTTTGGTACGACGAATAGTTTCGGGGTGAATAAGCGTCGGCGCTCGGTGGTGCCGGGGTCGGGCTCTTATCTTCGTTCGGATTCTTTCCCATTCTGAGCATTTGAAACTAACCCTCCATATTCTCGACAGCGGGAAGTCGCAGCAACCGCACTGGCTACGACGAACTACACGCGATGGTTACCTCTTGGAAGCCGGCCACCCTGGCTGGCGTTCTGTGGGGAGCCGCTCGCCGCCGAGCGGGGGGACAAATAATAAACAAAGCATACCATGCTGTCCAGAAGAAGTTTTCTTGTAATTGCAATGCATGGTGGACCACTTCGCCGGATCGCGCAGACGTGGTGCAGCGAGCAGTCGAAAGCTGACAATTTATGTAAGCAGATTTTCGAGAATTACCGACTCGGTGAAGTTTTCCAACAGCGGAAAATAGGACGCCTCGCGATCCAGGGCGGCGCGAGGAACCAGCCCCACGATTTCCGCGCCAAGGACTTTGGCGCCCAGACGGCCGGCTTGTTCACGCACCGCTTCAAAGGCGCGCGCGATCGACGTCTGTTCGTAGTTGGTAAGGTTCATCGACACTTGCACAACGTCGCGCGAACGAAGTTCGAACCCCAGAGCTTTCACGAATGGCAGGCCACCGTCGCGCTCGCGCACGACGCGCGCAATGCGCCGCGCGATCATTATGTCGTTGGTTGCGAGCGTGACATTGAACGCGATCAGGAAAGGACGAGCGCCAACTGCGATCGCGCCTGCGGTCTGATGCAAACCTGGTTCGCCGACGTCCGGCCGGCGATCCGCGTTGGTCGCGATTTCCTGACGCAGATGTTCGAACCCTTTGCCGCGCACATGCTCGAGGCGTTCGCGGTCAGGCCGGAGCGCGGCCCGCTCATAAAAGTAAACAGGAATGGAAAGCTCGCGCCAGATTCGCCGTCCGGCTTCGTGAGCGAACGCCACACACTCGTCGATCGTCACGCCGCTGACGGGAACGAACGGCAGCACATCAGTCGCGCCGATGCGTGGATGTTCTCCCTTGTGTTCGTCCAAATCGATCAACTCAGTTGCTTTGGCCACAGCCCGCAGCGCCGCATCTACGATCACCTCGGGTGGCGCGACGAAGGTGATTACTGAGCGATTGTGATCGGCGTCAATGTGGCGATTGAGGACGGTGGCGCCATCTATGGCGGCAATCGCACGCGCAATCTGTTCCACCACTTCGGCCTTGCGGCCTTCACTGAAGTTTGGTACACACTCGACGAGAGGATTTTCGATCTTTGATTTTTGATTTGCGATTGACACGGTGTCGCTGGATTCTAAATCTAAAATCGCAAATCTAAAATCGCAAATCTAAAATGCCCATCGATCGCTTCATCAACGAACGCAAAAACGCCTGGCAGCGGCTTGAGCAGTTGTTGCAACAGCTTGATGGATTAAAGCTGCGGCGTTTGCATCGCGAAGAGGTGCGCGAACTAGGCCGCATCTATCGCCGCACTGCGTCGGACCTGGCGATTGCACGCGCCGAGTCGCGCGACCCGCGTCTGATCAATTATCTCAACAGCCTGGTGATTCGGGCGCACGGCCGAATCTATCGCGCCGATGCCCAGGGCGGGCGCCGGGTGCGAAACTTCTTTGCCCGCGATTTCCCGCAGAGCTTTCGGCGCACGTGGCGTTACACAGCGGTAGCGTTTGCGGTGTTTTGGGTGTTCAGTGGGATCGCGTTTTTCGGCACGCGGCACGACCCGGATTTCTCGGAATTCGCAGGAATTAGCCCATTTTTCCGCGAAATGGTGATTAACAACCGGACGCACTGGTGGGAGGATTTGAATCAGGCGAACCAGATTGGCTCGACCCAAATCTTTACGAACAACATTAAGGTCACTTTTTATGCGTTCGCGCTGGGTGCCATGTTCGGTGTCGGAACGCTGTACGTGCTGGCATTTAATGGTGCGATGTTCGGGGCCATCATGGCGCTGACTTATCGCGCCGGCTTTGGAAACGACTTGCTAACCTTCGTCGTCGGTCACGGAGTGATCGAATTGTCCTGCATCTTCATCGCCGGCGGCGCGGGACTTTTGATCGGCACCGCTCTGTTGATGCCGGGCGACATGACCCGCGGTGATGCGTTGAAGTCGCGCGGCATGGAAGCAGTTCGGCTGATTGTCGGATGCATTCCCTTACTGGTCGTGGCGGGCATCATCGAAGGTTTCATCTCTCCAGCGCCCATCAATCCGCTGATTAAGTTTGCGATTGCGGGAATCACCGGAGTCGCTTTGTATTCGTATCTCTTGTTAGCAGGACGAGAAGTTGACACGCCGGGGTAAAAAAGGGAAACGGGGAAGAGGGTAAAAGGGGAAGAGGGTAAAGGGGAAGAGGGAAAATTTAGAAACAATTTCAGTCGGAGAAAGGAGACTCCCACATGCAACGAAATACAATTCGTACATTCGAAGACTTACTTGTTTGGCAAAAGGCGATCGAATTCGTGAAGGAAGTCTACATGATCACGAATCAAGGGGATCTGAGACGCGATTTCGGCCTTCGCGATCAAATGAGGAGAGCAGCGGTTTCGATCCCAACCAATATCGCCGAAGGATTTGAACGCTCTTCGAGAAAGGAATACCTGCTGTTCCTGAATATCGCGAAAGGTTCAGCCGGCGAGACGAGGAGTTTGCTTCGCGTTGCGCTTGAAGTTGGTTATTTTACCGAAGCGCAGCATGATCGCCTGCGACAGAATGCGATTACGCTGAGCAAGTATCTCTTCAATCAAATGAACTCAATTCGGAACGCCCCGCCGCAGCAGTTGAAGTAAGCTTAGTCCGTTTTACCCTCTTCCCCTTTTACGCTCTTCCCCTCTTCCCCTCTTCCCCTTTTACCCTCTTCCCCCTTTTACCCAGAGGTTAGAGCAGTCCTCTTTCTTTAACCCGCAGATAGGTTTCTAAGAGCCGCGGCACGAGCGCCGCCGCTGTCACATCCAAAGCCAATCCACCTTGCGATTCAACCAAACGCAAAGCCGCTTCACGCTGATACATGATTTCTTCGGCCACCGATTGCGTGAAGAGTTCTGCTTCGTTTTCAGGCGCTTCGCGCACGACTGCTTTCAAATCACGATCGCCGATCGTCACGACCAGCGGCAGATGACGCGGTCTGAGAAGTTTTAGTGACGAAAGCAACTCGCTCGAACCTTCTTCGTCAACCAAATCGGTGAGCACCACCACCAGCGAGCGGCGCCGGCTGTTAGCCGACACAAACTCGAAAGCGCGCGCATAGCTGGGCTCGATCATTTCCGGCTCAACCGCGTGCAAAGCTTCAAGGGCTGCGTCCAAATGTTCCGCGCCGCGCTTTGGCGGCAGAAAAGTTTTAATCCGCCGTCCGAAAACCAGCAGGCCGGCGTTGTCGCCCGCGCGCGCTGCGGCCGACATCAGCGCCAGCGTGGCGTGCACGGCGAGATCAAGTTTGGTTTCATTCTCAAGCCGCCCCGTCATCAAACGCCCGGCATCCAGCGCAATCAGGATTGTCTGATCGCGCTCCATTTGATATTGCCGCGTGACGAGTTTCCCGCGCCGAGCAGTCGCGGTCCACGAAATGTGACGCATCTCATCGCCCAGTACGTAGTCTCGCAGCGACTCAAAGTCGCGACCCTCTCCGCGCCACTGTGATTTGCGCCGCGCCGCGACGAACGAGCGCGTGCCGAGCGCCTTCAGTTCTGCTTCACGCGCGCGTCGCATGTTGGGATAGACCTTGACTGTGACGGGTTCGCCCGCGGTTGTCTGGCGCCACACCAGTCGCCAGCGCGAAAGGTGACGAACGACGATCCTGCCAAATGAGAATTGTCCCCGCTTGGGTGGCTTTAAGCTGTAAATAAAGGTCGCGCTAGTTTGCGCTTCGACGTCCAGACGCACTTCGCGACTGCCGAACAGTTGCATCTGCGGGGGGTACTCGTCTTTCAAGGTAAACGAGATATCGCGCGGCGTATGATTCGCGACTTCCAGGCGCACGTCTGTTTCAGCGCCCACCGCAAAGCGTCCACCAAAGTGACGTTCAATCTGGACGCCCTTCGGCAGTCCCGATTTATCTGGATTCCATGCGTCGAAAACCGCTAGCGCGATGACGATGAGATCATAAGTAACCGCAACCCACGCCAGAAGTGGCCGGCCCCACGAAAGCGAAATGGGAACGAGCGCCACCGCGAGCAGCGCATAGAAAAGTTTGGTGAAAACGAAACGCATGATTGGGTGTTGGGTAACGGGTGTCGGGTGTCAGGTGTCAGGTGTCAGGTATCAGATTTCAGATTTCAGGTTTCGGGTTTCGGGTTTCGGGTTTCAGGTAACGGGTGACAGATTGAACGTCCTTTTCAAAGGCTGTGACTCAGCGTACCAGCTTGCCACGCTCTTAAGTCGGAAAGGCTAATCACTGTTTTGACCGACACCTGACACCTGACACCCGACACCTATCTAACACCTGACACCCGACACCTCAGCGTGGCACTTCAGCCGTTTGCAGAATATCGATAATGACTGAATCAGGTGTGGCGCCGTCGAGTTCCGCTTCCGCGCGCAACGTCAAACGATGCCGCAACACCGGCCGCGCGACGTCGCGCACATCATCGGGTGTTGAGAAGTCCCGGCCGCGAATTGCCGAGAGCGCCTTCGCACACAACAGCAGCGCGACAGCGGCCCGCGGGCTGGCGCCGTAATGCACCGCTGCGTGATCGCGCGTGCGGCGAACGATATCCACTATGTAGCGTTGCACGCCTGGCTCGACCCGCATATTTCGTACTTCTGAGCGGCAGCGCGAAATCGCGTCGGCATCCGGAAGGGCTTGGATCTCTACCTGATCCAATCGGCGCGCATTGAATCCCGAGTCCCAACGCGCGACGACTTGCTGCTCTTCCTCTGTCGACGGATAAGGCAGAAGAATCTTCAGGAGAAAGCGATCGAGCTGTGCTTCCGGCAGTGGATAGGTGCCCTCGTATTCGATCGGATTTTCCGTCGCCAGCACGGTGAAGATGGGAGACAGCGCGTAAGCCTCACCGTCGATTGTCACCTGCCGCTCTTCCATCGCTTCGAGTAGCGCCGCCTGCGTCTTGGGCGGCGTGCGGTTGATTTCGTCGGCGAGCAGGATATCGGTGAACACCGGCCCGCGCCGCAGACTGAAACTGGACGAAGCCATATTAAAGACGTTCGTCCCGGTAATGTCCGAGGGCATTAAGTCAGGCGTGAACTGGATGCGGCCGAAACCGGCATTGATGATCCGCGCCAGCGTCTTGACCGTTAGAGTTTTTGCGGTGCCGGGCACGCCTTCGATCAGCGCGTGACCTTCAGCCAGAAGCGCGACCAGAATCTGTTCGATTGGCTGGGCCTGGCCCACAATTACTTTGCTCAGCTCAGTTGTGATGTGTGCGATGGTGTTGGAAACGTATTCAGGCATTGGTTGGTAAGTGTGTTACTTCGCCTTGAGGTTGGTTAGAACTTTGTGCTTAGTGCTTTGTACTGGGAATGCCTGAACAAAGTACAAAGATCAAAGTACAAAGATCAGTTCTTTTCAGCGGCTTGTTTCGCGTCGCGTCCACGCGTCCGCAAGCCAAGTTTTGATTCAATTTCGCGCAGACGTTGCGCCATTCGCAAAGTGTCTCTTCCGCTGGTCGCTGCTCCGTTGATCGTATCTTCACAGTTTCGCATCAACGTTTCAAGCTCCTGCTGATCGATGCCGGAGCGCATGGAAACGCGCCGGGCAATCTCGGTACGCGGACTGCTGTTGCTCAATCCCGCATAACGCACCAGCACGCGTCGCACGCGGGCGTAAATATTCTCGAGCGCCAGATCATGCGCCCGGGCCCGCTGCTGCAACTCAGCCATGGAGGCGACGAACTCAAGTTTTGATCTGCGATCGACCTGCGGCAGTGGTAAAGGCCGCGCAAAGCGACGACCACGTGACCAGACGATAGCGACTCCGATCAGCGCCAGCTGCGCACAAATCGCCATTACCGGCGTACCGGAAAAATATTGAAACAGCGCGTTGTGAGTCGCAGCGCGGCCCTGATGAAATTCATCGAAAGCAATCAACCCCCCGCCGCCGGCAACCACATTGAGGCCGAGAAGAATATTGTCGGCGCGGCCAATGCCGTTGTTGGCGACGATGAAGGGATCCGAAAGAAGCACAACGCGTCCGGCTCCATACGGATAATCGACGAGCAGCGCGCCGCGCTCATGACGCAGGTGCACCACTGGGGCTTGCGAGGCCCTGTCTTTGCTGAGGTTGTACGTGCTTCCGGTCTCTGGCTTGCTCGGCGGCTGGTAGTCATTCGAATCGTAGTCATCCTCGGCCGGTGTCGGCGTAGCACTTGGCTCTTTTGCTGTTCTGGACGAGGAAATATGAAGCGCTCCCATGAAACGCGACGGCATCACTGATTCCACATTGCGGGCCATCGCCGTCGGCTGCGCAGGTTTGATCGGTGTCATCCCGCTCGTCATCTGGTCAAAGTTGTTCGGATCCAGATCCTGCCAGGGGTAACTGACAACCTGAGATGTGATGACCCAATTATTGGCAGGGCGCACCAAACGATAGTCGGGAGTACGATCGATAATTACCAGCCGGCCTCCGGCTTCGACCCAACTCAGCAGTTCTTGTATGTCGCGCTTTGAATACCCCACCTGGACCGGGCCGATGATCACAAAGGTAGAGGGCTTGGGCCCGCTTACGGTCAGCAGTGAAGAAGACGCTTCCCGCCAGCGCACTACCTGATGACCGGATTCGCGCAAAAAGTCATAGAGCGCCTGCGTACCCGTGGCTCCTGAATTGAAGGTTGAGCGATCGGGCGTGCTTTCAGAATCGGCGACATGCTCTACGCGCACGTACGACGCGGCGTTAAGTGCAATCAGCACGATCACGACCACGATGAAGGTGACAACGATGATTAAGCGTTGACGCATAAAGATATTGCCGATTGCCGATTTCCGATTGCCAATTGGCGCTGTCTGAAAGCCGCGTTGGTTTCAAATCGGCAATCGGCAATCAAAAATCGGAAATGCTTAGGGATCACTTATCACTTATCACTTATCACTCATCACTCATTACTTTTCATCACTTTTCAGTCGTTACTGCCTTTCTACATCCAACCCTAAACTCGTCCCAATCATTCGGAGCCGGCGGGACAAATCCATACCAGTGTCTCTCAAAGCTGAAGGTCAGCTTGCGCAATGATTCGTAAAGAGAACTCCGTGTGCGCACGGACATCAGATAATCGTGATTGGTTTTGTGTTGCGCCAGGCTGATGACTTTGCGATCGCCCAATTCACACAACAAAGCGATGTACGCTTTGCGAATCGCGCCGCGCAGATCGCCCGTGCGCGCGAGTGCTTCAGCCTGTTCGAGTAAGTCGGCGGCGCTCTGATCCGGTTCCAGCCTCTCGCCCAGGACGATGCGCGGTTCGCGCTGCGACGCTTTCTTCTTGCTACGACGGCTGCGCAGATAACGCGGCAGGAATTTCCAAATGAGAAACGCGATCAGCGCGATGGACAAACCGAGCACAATGACCTGCGCAATGTTCGACAAGCTGCGACCAGTGCCGGGCTGGAGTGGTTTGAATTTCGGGAACAGCTTTGACAGCCAGCGAATGAACTGGTTCCAGAGTTTTTCAAGCGCGCTCTCCTGGACGGCGCTTTTGTCGTATTCGGGCCGGCGCAGAATCTCGGCCAGGCGCGCTTTACTGGCATCTTTGTCATCAGTCGCGGCGGTGGATTTCATTTCGTCCAGGCGCTGGATAAGCGCCCGCAGTTCTTCACGCGTGCTGTGAATCAAATCGGCGTCGTGTTCACCTCTTTTTCTTTTTCTTTCGTATTCGGCGAGCGCCTGGTGAAACCATTTGTTATCAACGTCGATCGACTGATTATTGAAGGTGATGCTTTCAGTTTCCGGAACCAGCTGGCGCAATCTGGCCAGCGCGCTCTGAACCAGTGCAGTCGTTTGGCTGGAATCGTCCGTGTAGTAGTCAGGCGTCTCGAGCTGCTGGATGACGCTGGCTGCCTGCGAGATTCGCGTGCGGTAATCGGCGACAGTGGCAGCCTGCGCAAACGCAGCGAACGCGGCCACCAGGATTGCGGCCGCCCACAGTTTTTTCCGGGACAAATTCTGAAGCATCTGCGAAATCATCAGCGAAGTCCCAGAACGCTTGCGGGAGGCATGGGCGCCGGCGGTGGCACAAATCGCGCCGTCCGTCGCGTAACCAGCGCCGGGGCAAACGGCGACATCACTCCGGGCAATTCGGGCATCGGCGGAAGCTGGCGCGCCGCCATCAGTTCGATGTCATAGCCTTCATGCCGCACGCGTTCATCAACGTAGAGCAGCGACAGCCCCAGCATCCAAATCGGCGCCAGCAAAATGTGGCTGCATTGCAGGATCACTTCATAGCCGATTGAATACCACGCCGGCCATTGACTTCCGAACGGGGTGACGTCAACTCCATTGGCCCAGCCATACCAACCCAGCGGAATTATCAACAGAGCCAGCGCCGAATAGGTCGCGAAAAATGTAAACAATGTCATCGCCATCAGCCGGCGCACATTGCCGCTCGCGAGTGAAAAGCTTCTGCCGATGGCCGAGCCGACGGTGCGGCCTTCGACCAACATCGCCTGGGGCACATAAGCCATCCGACCGGCCATCAGGAAAAAAAGAATCAACCCGAGCACAACCCCGGCGACGCTTCCGATGACGCTGACAACTGCAATCACCCACGCGGGCATTACCTGGGCGATGGCCACGCCCACCAGCACAAGTAGAATAAACACCAGATAGAAACCAGTGATTGACAGCCACGCGCAAAAACCCAACCACAGCGCCACCAGGATGCTGGCTCCCAGCAATCCCCAAAATCGCGACTTCACTGCGCGATAAGTCGCGCGAAAACTGACGGGCTCGTCCCACAACAAGTGTGCGACCAAATTGCGGGTCGCGCCGCCCATGACGATCAAACTGAACAACGATCCCGCGGCGATCACGATTCCTCCGCCGAAGGCGGCTAACAGGTAAAGCAATAGCCGCGCGCTGCTGGGCGTGGCGCCGATCGCGCGAAACGCGATGGTTGTGAGCGTCGAGCCGGCCGCGGAAACGACTACTGGCGGCGCAGCTATTCTGATGAGTGTAAGAAAATGGCGGCGATAGAGTCTGACGGCGCGATCAATCAAGTCGCCCGCGCCGAGAGGAGCTAAAGCAAGTTGACTCTGGATGCCATTCATCGCGCAGCATGATGCTGGTTTTGGAAAGTTGAATCAAGGGAAAGATCGGGTCCGGGACGCCGGTAGTTCCATCAATTCATTGCGCCGTTTGAGAAGAATATTTCCGGCGAGCGGATGCGCTTCGGCAAAGTCAGGCCCTGGTTGCGGGGTGCGGCCGGCCTGGCTACCTGGTGATGGCCGCGGCCATCGTGCGGCGCGCTCTCTGGTAGTGGCTTAGTTTCGTTTCTTCTCTGCGCGGTCTCTGTGCTCTCTGCGGCTCAGCGGTGAATTAGCCACCAGATACAGTCACCGCAGAGACGCCGAGCACGCCGAGAAACCGCAGAGGGCTGAAATTAAGACACTGTCCGCTCTCTGTTTCAGTAGTGACCGGCTATCAAAGTCACATATAATGCGCTTAAGCGTCGCCTACTTCCGTGCAAGAAAGTTGAGATCGCCCTTATGCATAGAATGATTTTATTGGTCAGTGCGATTGTGATCGTCATCCCCGCGGCCATCGCCCAAAATCAAAAACCACAGCAGGAACCGGATGAGGTTCTTCGCATCACGACTGCTCTCGTGCAAACAGATGTCGTCGTCGTGGACAAGAACGAGAAAGCCGTTCCTGATCTCAAGCTCGAAGATTTCGAGTTATACGAGAACGGAAAGAAACAAGACATCAAATTCATGGAGTTTGTCAGCACCGAAGAAGGGCGCCGCAGCGAGGGTGATCGTCCGGCATCTTTGCCCCCCGGCGCTGAGGTTCCCCGCGACCTGTCCGCAAAGGAACTCAAGCGAGTGGTTGCGTTCGTCGTCGACGATCTGACCATTCCGTTCGAAGACATGCCGACCGTGCGCGAGATGCTGCTCGATTTCGTTAATAACAAAATGAGAGACGGTGATTTAGTTGCCATTATTCGAACGGTTGGCGGTAAGGGTTTGCTGCAACAATTTACTTCCGATCGGCAATTGTTGCGCCGGGCCATTGCGTCGCTGACCATCACCGTGACGCCGTTCAATGCCTTTAACAACACGACGCCCGATCGCTTCGGTAGCAATCCCTCGGTAGCGAGCGGTGAAGGCACTGGCAATTCTGACCTGAGCGCTGAAGAACAAGGAATCGTCAACTTAAATGATCCCAATGAAGATACTCAGCGGCTGTTTCGAGGCCTCATGTCTCTTTCGACCGCCGATTTCGTGATCGACAGTCTGAAGGAGATTCCCGGGCGCAAAACGCTTCTGCTGGTCTCCGGTGGTATTCCAATCTTTGAAGCGAGCAGCACCGGAACCATTTACTCGAACGTGACGCACCTTCTGAATTTGTTAGCGGATCATGCCATGCGCGCCGGCGTCGCAATCAGCACCATGGATCCGCGCGGACTGAAAGCGAGTCCCGGAGTAGCGAGCTTCACCGCAACTCCCGGCCGCAGCGCGTTAGGAAGTGAAGACCCCACCTTTGGCCGAGGTGGTGGAGCTGACGAGATGTTTGGGCCGATCCTGGCCGGCGCCAGCGAGCACTTGGGCCTCGGTACTGTCGCGGAGGCGACGGGAGGAGTCTCGATCGTAAACACTAACAATTTCAAGAGTGGTCTCGACAAAGTTCTCGCTCGTTCAAATGCTTACTACCTTTTGGCTTATACGCCGGCGGACAAGTTCGACAACAAGCCGCGCAAGATTGAAGTCAAAGTCAAACGTGATGGCGCGCGCGTCTACTCGCACCGGGGCTATATAGCGCGCGAAGAAAAGGCAGCCGCCGCTCGCACCAAAGAAGAAGAGATTGTGGCCGCCGCGAAATCGCCTATCGCGCGACGTGATATCGATATTGCGGCGATTCTGAATCTGAAGCCGGGAACGGGCAAGACTGGAAATCGATTGGATATTCACCTCGCCGTCGGAGCAAACAAATTGACCTTTACCAAGAGCGCCGAGGGCAAGTATCAAACCTCATTCGACGTCGTTGGCTTTATTTACGACTATCTGGGAAGAGTGCGGGGCGGGTTCAGCGAAACGATAAACACAGATCTGTCTCCGGAAAAGTATCAGGAGGCACTCAAAACTGGTTTGACGTATTCGGCCAACACCGATCTGCCGCCCGGTTATTTCCAGGTGCGCGCCGTAGTGCGCGAAGCTTCAACCGGATACGTTGGCACGATCTCTCGATACGCCGAGATACCCGACATCACCAACGGTCGCTTGGCTATGAGTAGCGTCTTCCTTTTTGCGGTTGACCCGGCGGCCAAGACCCCTCCGGTCCCGCTCCTCGCGGTGCGACAGGTTTCGTCAAAAGAGGAACTGCGGTATGCGGCGCTGGTTTACAACCCGAAAATTTCGAATGGTCAGACGCAAGTCACGTCGCAGACGATCATCAGCCAGGGCAGCAACGTGCTCTACCGCGAACCTGAGCAAGCGATACCTTATTCAGGTAGCTCACCGGTAACGAAGATTGGACAAGTGGCTGTGGCCGGAGTCGCGCCCGGCCGCTATACACTCACCATCCTCGTCACGGACCAGTTGGCTGATAAGAAAATGCGAACTCTCGCTCGCAGTGTAGATTTCACAGTGGTGAAATAATCGTAGACATCCTACGCACACAAAAAAAGGAAGAGCCCTTGCGGACTCTTCCTTTTTGTTTTAGACGTCTGCGGGACGTCGAAGTTTAGAAGATAAAGCGGATGCCAACCTGAACAACGCGCCGGGCCAGCTGGATGCGGGCATCGTTCCCGAACTCTGACGATGCCAAAGAGGCATTGTCGATGAGTTCGCTGGGCGGCAACGAGCTGTTGCGCGTCACGCCGTAACCAATGTTCGGATGGTTCCAAACATTGAAGAACTCGCCGCGCAACTGGATCGTCAAACGCTCCATGGCCTTGACGTTCTTGAAGACGCCTAAGTTCGTTTGGTTGAGAATTGGTCCTACGAGCGAATAACGCGGAACATCGCCGAAGGGAGTGCCGAACAGTTTGTCCGCGTATGGACCGTTGTAGATGAAGCGCGTGTCCACTGTGGGATTCACCGCTACGATGGAGCCGTTGTTCAGAGCATTCAACGAGATAAACCCGTTGACGTTCGTGACGTTGGTGATCTTGCCGTATAAGAACGCGTCCACCTGGCTGATGGCGACCGTGTTCTGCGGCGCGTTCGGATTGCCGTAAAACGGTCTCAGAGCCTCAGAGCCGCCCTGTACGTAGCTGGGGCCATTTCCCAGCCTGGCAGCATTCTGATTCTGCCCCGCTGTGTAACGACGTCCGCTATTGATCACGTGCGTCGCGTTAATTTGCCAGCCGCCCAGAATCTTCCCAACAACTCCATGCTGCTCCTTCATAAAAGGAACGTCGTAGATGCCGTTCATCGAGAAAATGTGCGGGCGATGAAGAGCCGAAACGCTTCGCTCCGGCTGATTGTCAAATGCGTTCTGTGGAAAGATTGAACTCTCTCCGTTGAAAGCAAAGACCTCGCTCGAGTCATCGATCGTCTTGCTGAAGGTGTAGGCCGCTCCGAGGTTCAGCGAGTTATTAAGAAGCCGGCCGTTAAACCGCGCCTGGAGCGAGTTGTAATTCGACGACGCTCTATTGTCGCGCGAAGTGATTGCGCCGCGGGCGAGGATGCGGCCGTTGCAAGCACCTTCGTTATCGAGCGTGGCAGCGTTGTCAACGCAACTAAGGCCGACCGCTCCCGGCGCCAACCGAGACGCATAGCTCGGGAAAGAGATTGGCGTGGTAACGCCATTTACAGTGACATTGCGGGTAAAGCCAAAGAAGCCACCGATGCAATTCGGGGCCGCACCAGCCGTATTACTGCCGCCCACACTGCACGGGGTGGTCGCAATCGGTAACCCAACGGCAGTGGTCGGCACGCCCGGTTGGAGCACATAGTTGCCGGCCACACCGATGAAGGGATTTTGCAGGACGGATTGGAACAATCCGACTCCGTGATTGCCAACGTAGCGGACTTCAGCGATGTAGTTCTTGCCGATTGATCGTTGAATGCCGAACGACCATTGCTGCGAATAAGGAGAGCGAAAATCATTCGCCACGATGGTCTGACCGAGCCATTTCGGATCGAGTTTGCCAACCGCGAGCACGCCGCCGCTGGTGATGGCGTTCCGAATGTCAGCGCCGAACAACGTGTTAGGCATGGGAATCAGCGGGCTGGTAGCCGGCAATTGTGCCGCACTGGCAGCCAGCGCGATCGAGAATGGCGACGAGTTCGCCACGTTCAGCAGGATGTTATAGAACGCCGGGTCGTATGCGATGGCATATCCACCACGAACTACCGTAGCATCGGTCCCGGTTAAGCTGTGCATGAACCCATGCTCAAACCGAGGCGACCATGCAAACCCAAATCGCGGCGCGAAGTTGTTGTAATCGGGTTTGGTAAGCGGCACGATGCGCTGGTCCACCGGAAGCGCAGGATTGAAGAACGGCTTGGTGCCGCTCTCCCGTTGCCGGGTTGATTCGCTCAAGTCGTTGATTGGCTGACCGGTGTACTCGTAGCGCACGCCCAGGTTCAGCGTCAGGTTCGGCTTGATCTTCCAATCATCCTGTAAGAAATAATACTGGTCCCACTCGGTGTAAGGCACATTCGGGTTACCGAGTGCGATGCTCACCGCCGAAGGCGCGTCGTTGAATACGCGCTGCTGGGTGTTGAACGTGAATGAGCCGCTGTAGTTTGGCAGGAACGGTACGTGGGCCGTCGTAAACTTCACTTCAGCGCCAAATATCAGCGAATGGTTTCCACGCGTCATTGACAGGTTGTCGGCAAAGTCATAAAGGGTAGTGTCGCGACCTTGCGGCAGGCCTCCGGTCGTTCCCATCGCGCGCAACGCGTTACCCGTGAGGGTCACGCCAGTGATGCCGGAAGGGTTAATCACTTCGATCTGCGAGTTGTCGATCTCCGAAGAATTCGGCACGCACCCGAGAACCTTCGGATCGCAGCCGCCGCCGAAACTTACAAACAGATTCGTACGTGTGGCGCGAAACTCATTAACTACTTTTGAAGAGATCTGCCGGAAGTATGAACCTCCCAGGTTCCTCGTATCGAACGCAACGTCGCCAAACTCGCCGGCCGTTGAACTAACCTGAGTGCTGTTTTTGGTAACGCCAGTTTGTTTGTAGTAGCGAACGTAGAAGTTGTCGCGGCTCGTGACTTTCATATCGCCGCGCACGCTCCACTCGTTCTGAGTATAGGGACTCGGGAAAATGCGTTCGATCAAAAAGCCTTCGACGCGTTGCGTTACGCCCGTGTTGGGATTGGTGAAATCGATAAAATCCCGGTTGCACAATTTCCACGGTGCTGCAGGATCAGTCGGGTTAACCGCTTTCAGAGTGGTGGCGTTGCAATTGTTCAAATCAGTGCGAGGCTGAGCCGTTCCCAAAGGAAGCACGCTCGGATTCATAGCGACGATCGCGTTGATTACCGGATTGTTGCCGCCAAACGCAGTCGTCAGTTTCGGAAGGTCGGCTGCATTAATCGCGAGGCCGCCCGAAACGACATCAGAGGTCGCCGGCTGACGAATACCTTCGTACGCGCCAAAGAAGAATGCGTGGTTCTTCCAAATGGGACCGCCGACGGTGCCGCCGAATACGTTGCTCAAGAAACGAGTCGGATCTTTATCACCACGCGCGCGCTCGATGTTGTTCAGCGTGTCCAGCTTGTGCTGGTCACGGTGAAATTCAAAGGCGGTACCGTGGAAATCATTCGTGCCGCTCTTGCCGACGATGTTAACCACCGCGCCGAGGTTGCGGCCATACTGTGCCGAGAAGTTGTTGGTGATTACCTGGAACTCCTGGACCGCATCCTGATTGTCGATGAAGAGGTTAGGACCGCCCACCGATAGATCGTTATTGTCGGCGCCGTCGATCTGAAAATTATTCGATCGACCACGGTTACCATTAACTGAAAGGCCCGTGCCGTTAGTGTTGGTGCCGCCGCCGCTGTTCTGGGCCACGCCCGGAATCAGCAATGCAATGGTGTCGATTCCACCGCCCGCTGAGTTCGAAGGCAGCTCGGCAACTTTACGAGCTTCAAAGCTGTGCGAGATTTGAGACTGATCCGTGTTCAGCACTTCTTCCGTGCTGGCCACGACCGTGACAGTTTCGCTGAGGTTGCCGGGTTCAAGCCTTATGTCCAACGGATTGACGATACCGACTTTCACATCGACGGCTTTCGTCTCGTTCCGCTTGAAACCACTACCCTCAACGTTCACCGTGTACTTGCCCGGAGTCAGGTTGGCAAATTCAAAGACGCCGTCGCCCGAAGTCGTGGTCGTCCCTCCCTGTCCGGTGGCATCGCTCTTTGCAGTAACCGTGGCGCCTGGTACGACGGCACCGTTCTGGTCAACCACCGTCCCCCTCAATGTACCCGTGGTAGCTTGCGCCATTGCAGGGGCACTTGAGAGAGCGACGATTGCGACCAGCGCAAAGAGCGAGAATGCAAAAAACGCAATTCTTGCTTTTCTAGTGTTACGCATTGTCTCCTCCAAATGTTGATTGTTATGCCGGCAAAGCCACCCGAAGGGCCGAGGCTTGCCGACGGAAATTATTAACGTAGAACGCTAATAAGCTGTCGCGCCTGGGCGGCGTATGCCGCTTGCGGAGCAGTTCGCACGTAAGCCTCGAACGCCTGACGCGCGAGTTCTCGCTGGCCTTTGTTCATGTACAGATTGCCAAGATGAAAGAGCGCTTCGGCGTACGGGACGCCGCCGAGCTCGTATGCATTGCGCAACTCATGTTCGGCGTCGTCAAGACTATCTGTATTTTGTAAAGCGATGCCCAGATAAAGTCTGGCCGCCGGCGCGTTAGAGTCCAAAGAAACTGCCTGGCGCAAACTAGCCACAGCTTCGGCAAAGCGTTGCTGTCGCAAGCGTGCAATTCCCAAATTCAAATTAGGGTTGAAAGCCTTACTATCGAGTTGCAGGGCTCGATCAAATTCTGCGGCCGCTTCATCCAACCGCCCCTGTTCCATCAGCAGCGCACCCAAGTCGTTATGCGCCATCATGAAATTCGGATAGATAGCGATTGCTTTGCGCAGTCCCTCGATCGCTTCGGCGGCTTTTCCGTCCTTGGCGAGCGCGCTCGCGTGAGCAAATTCCTTTCGCGCTTTCGCCGGGACATCATTGCCTAGTTCAGAGACTGAAGTGATCCGGCCCACCGGCCTCGTTGTATTGCTCGTGGTCTTCTCTTTGAGGGTAATAGTGACTACAGTCGGCGCGCCGCGCCGGACTTCGACGTCTTCGCTGCTAACTTCGTAGAGCAGCCGGTCGCCCTCGATCTCCAAGTTGTATTCTCCAGGACTAAGCTGGCCGAATTCGAAGGCTCCCTGGTTGTCAGTGTAGACACCAGCCTGCGTCCCGCGCGTACTCGACAACGTTATGCGCACCGCTTGCGAAATAAAGCTACCGTTTTCCAGAACCACTCTTCCTTTAATGCTGCCAACTTGTCCGCCGAATGCGGGTTCCGATGTTGTGTTTGTAGGTCTGGGTGTTTGACCAGCGCTTAAAGAACAGCACAACAGGATTCCGATCAGAATCGTGTACACCCGAATTACTTTCATTACTGATAAGGCTGCCAATTTGACGAATTAGAGAATCGCCGACAGAACCCCAATGGTCGCTCTAGACACTGATCGCCGACAACGCAGCAAAGATTGTTCCATCAGTGATCTGCCCTGAAATGCCTTATATGCTATGTGTCTTGTAATTTTGGGGGCGTGGAGGCTTCGATTTTTTGGATTTACATCCAGTTTTGTGAAGGGCTGAGTTGAGTGCCAAGAGGGTGAAGTCGTGGGATTCTTTCTTTTGGTTTGACGTGCTGAAGGAGTGGTTGGTTGAGCATTTCCCTTCCCATATGCATCAATACAGGAGAGAGACGAACAAATAAGCGCGCCCCCAATGGCTGCTTACCGCTTGTTGGTCTGAATGTCGGTTGCCAGCACATCGTTCAGCGCGGCGATCGCCACTTTCTTTGGCTGTTGCGCCAACGGTATTTGGGGAAGGTCCAGTGAAGAATCTCCCACCAGCGTCGCGGCCCCCAGGCGCACCCAGCCCTTGCCGAAATCGACCCACACCGGCACACGCATGCGGAACTTATCAGACACTCCTGATTGAGTAATGCGACCGGAGAGAACTGTCTTGCCGTCTGACGAAGACAAGGAGTACTCGAACTTATAGGCAGGGACTTCCGTTCCGTACACCCATTGATTGAAGAACCAATCCATGCGCCGGTTACCGTCAAGATCCATTTCCGGCGTCATGTGCTTTTCCACGACGCGCTTGAAGTCCTCGGTGGACGCATCCTGATTGAAGTACGTCTTCACAAAATCCTGCATCATCGCCTTGAAGCGCGCATCAGGATCGCCGGTTTTGTCGCGCGAGTCATACATCAACATACGCAACATGTGCAGCGCATATGCGCCTTTGGGATAGATGAGGAATCTGGCCGCGCCGCCCGTCTTTCCGGTGTTCAATCTGTAGCCTGCGGTGATGGGACCAATTGTATAAGGCTTGCGGCCTTTGGTGGCGACCTGCGGATCGACGATCATCTTGCGTTGCTCTTCCCAAAACGAGATGAACTTACCAATCCCTTTTACTTGTTGCACCCAAAGCGAGGCAGAGAATTCGGCAAAGCCCTCGCTCATCCACTGATCGCGATAACTGCTCCAGCCGACGACGTGACCCCACCATTGATGCGCCACTTCGTGGGGGCCGACATATTGCCAAAACGAATCACCCGCGGCTTGGGATGATCCAAACAAGTTATGCCGCTGCGTCGGATCCAGAAACGCGGTGTAAGGCATATAAACCAGTGTGGGCCAGGCCTGCCCAAAGTTGCCGGCCGGTTGCTGCGTCATGGCAACGCGCGTATAAGGCAGCCGGCCAAAATACGAATTGTAAATGCGGAGAGCATTCTGGGCGCTGTTAATTGCCAGGTCGCCGCCTTTCGTGGTCGAACCTGAATTACTTCTAATCTCGCCGCCGGTAAGGTTTTCAATGTTCTCGCCAGTGACCATTTCGGCAATCTTGATCTGGTCTTCCATCTGCTTCATGTCGGGGGCTAGTTGCGTGTTCGCATAAAACTCAATTCCATAACCAGATTCCTTGTCGTCCAGTTCTTTCTTCTTGAATTTGCCATAGTTGAATCCGGCCACCGCCAGTTCGGTTGCGCCACTGCTCCACTTCGCTACCCTGGCGTCCGCCTCCTCGGTCTCAGCACCGACAGGCGCGCCGGTTCCTACAAAGACATTTGACCTCGGATAACGCACCGTCACATCAAAGATCGCGCGATCTCCGAACAAGGCTCCCGCATTCGATGGGTACCAGGATTCCCGGGGGATGAGAAAATAATTGCCGCCGCCGAGGTCCGCGAGAGCATCGCCACCTTGATAACTCACGCTCAGCACGTAGCTCTTCCCGGATTGCATTGGCGCAGGAAGAATGACACCGAAGTCGCCGTCCTCTTCTTTCGCTTCCTGGACAAAGTCCAATTCTTTGCCTTGCTCATCCTTCACCGTCTTAACGCGCAGACTGGGATAGAGACTGAAAGGAAGCACGCGCCGTGAACTAAGCGCGACAAAGCTAATGCGATCAGTCGCGATGATTTCCGCGCCTTTGATCTGAGTTTCGATTTCGTGATGCGTGATATCGAAAACACGGTGATCCTGCGAACTGAGGGCGCGGCCCGTGGCGTATTCGCCCGCCAAATGAAACGAAGTCCAGACTCCCCCGTCCTGTGTTCCGTAACTGATCAATGCCACTTCTTCCGGCGGTACTTCGGCGAGACCCAGCGGATCGACACGGTAAATCAGCTTGCTGTAACGCTTGCCATTTATGAATGCGAGAAAGTATCCCGGCAGTTTAGGCGAGTAAACGTCCATCAAAGTGCGCAAATCCAAATTCGTGCGCAGCTGTTTTCGCATCAATGATTGCTTGTCGCGATAAGCGTCGCGGGCTTTGCCAGCTTGGGACCCCGTGGCGTTTGGGCTCGCGTTCGGTGATGCTTTGAGCTCTTCAAAAGTCTTGTCGGTAAATCTCAGTACCAACTCGTTGAACTGTTCGGTCAGGACTTTGTCATCGATGAAAATGGCGAGACTACTTTTCTCTGATTCAGTAGGCGGGATTAGGGTCAGTTCTCCGTCCCCTAAAAAGACTGCGCCGGTCACGCGACCTTCGACCGGTGCTAAAAAATAGAGCTCACCGCTCTTCAATGTGAAGGTGGCCGCATCCTTCTTCAAGACCAGGTTGTTTACGGTAAACACATTTCCGCTGAAAGCACCTGACTCGTCCGCATTCTTGCGAAGTTGGCGGTAGGTAGCTTCGGTGTTCGCCTTTACCGCGGTGGCGACCGTCACAGCGCTTTCAACGACGGCCAGGTCGAGTTTGAAGTCCGCGAGCGTGGATTTGTCTTCTTCAATCTTCACGTTCTCGCGTCGCGCATCGCGAAAGCCTTTAGCGGTGACGGTGACGGCATAGGTTCCCGGCGGCAAACCTTCCAGTTTGTACTTACCCTGAGAATCGGTAGCGGCCGTCGAAGTCTGATTGCTAACGGGATCGATGACGCTGACTACGGCATCCGCGATCGTAGCACCCTTGGGATCAGTGACTGTTCCCGTGAGCGTGCCACCGGCCGCGGCCGACGACGGGGTGCTAAAGGCGATCGCCACAAGGACAAACAACGCCACACAAATAAGAGAATAGTGGAAGCGCATCTTTTTGAAATTACCTGGGAGGGAACGCACAAATTGTGAGACGAACTCAGCCAATTTGCAAGCGGCTGATAGATTGGGATCCGCTCGTAAGCGTCAACGATCTTCGCGGTGACTTCTAATCGGCTGACAGTCCGCCTCTGAGCGGCCCGCTCTCCAGCTGGCGGTGCCATCCGAGTACAAAACACAATGGACTACGACGCGCGAAGTTAAGTCGGACGTTTTCGACGCATTAATAATGCGCGTCGGCGGCACCGCTGACGTGCCCGTCAGAGTCGATGAGCTTTCAGGCTTAATGTTTTTGAAACTTTGGAACCGATGACGCGATGGTTCGAGATCACCCGTCGAGAACTGATACTCCCAATCAATCGCGGCAACCGTTTTGCTTCCGCTATTAAGAACTTTGATTTGATAGAGGTACTTGTTGACGCGATCAGTCGGGGCGGATACCGCGCTCGCGCTCTCAGTCACGCGGGGGTCGGGCCGGTTGTTGCGCGGCTCGCGACGTTCGGGACCACGAGGCGTCGTTGGTGGAGGACCCTGAGTGCCGTTTGAATTCAAAACGCTGTCGGGCGGTGCGGCACTCGTGGTAGTGGCGCCCGGCGTGTCACTTGCAGAATTCTGCGCGTCATCCCAACCGGGACGGAAACTCTGTTTTTCCCAGGACGCTTTGACGACGACAAGCGTATCGGGCGTTTCGCTTGAGACGCGATTCTGGGGCGCCATGACCAGAATAAAGTTGACGATTAATGTTGCGGCCAGGATAGTGCTCATGGTTCACCTCATTTTTTGATCGCCGTGAAGCTAATAATTCATTCAACCACGAAGTCTGTTCTCCGTTCGAGATCGATTTTGCCCTTGTTGTCGTGCAACGTGACAATTAAGGAGAAGCGTCCCCGGGCGTTGGGCATGCGCAATCGCGTGGCTTGGGGAAACTCTCCCGGACTGCCCGCAGCTGTCTGACCGTTAATCGGTAAGTTGCTGTCGAGCACCAGCGCATCTTGATTATCGAGAATCTTGACGTTTTGCGTCAGCTCTGCGTACTGTTTGGGCAGGTTGTAAATCAGGTAATTGAGCTCGACTTCGCTGGTTCGTTTGAAGTTGTTGTAGCCCCTGAATCCCGGTTGGCCCGGAATGCTCAGTACCAGACTACTCAGCGACGGCTCCTTTACCATTTTGACGTCAGGAATTTCAAAAAACTGGTAGGAAGATCCAATTGCTCCCGTGTTCTTTTCCCTGACTACGGCGCGAACCTGATAGTAGCCGGGCGGTAGTTGCGTAAAGTCTTTGACCACCACCAGTCCTTCCGTTTTTAATTTTTGGCGGCTGTCCGGGTCCTTTGCGAAGTCGTAAGTTATCGTGCGGACCACCCCGCCCACCGGCTGATCATGGCCGGACAAAAAGACGTAGCTCATCACGTCGAAGCCGGCTGTCTGACTTGCTGCCAGCGGGTCCGGCACGGCCAGATAATTCCGTCCTACGTGCAGGCCGACGAGGACCACCTGCTCACCCCCTTTGGGCACCACGTTCGCGACCACTTCAACCGGTAAGTCGAGACGGGACACGGGTGATTTCATCAACGCTTCCAAAAGCTCAGCGTCAGTCCCTTTCACAGTTTCGCGATTGATGGCGAGGTAACCACGACGCGTGCGGACAATCACGCCGGGCTTGCCTTTGACGGTTATCTCCAGGCGATGGAACTTGTTGTCGAGTGCCGACGGCTTGAATCCCAGAACGTAGTAACTGTTCGAATCTTCGACCGCGCGCTGAAGTCCCGAGGCGATGTCGTTGGTGCCGGCGAAGAGCGCGCCGCCAGTGCCTGCGACCAGCATGCGCAGCGCGCCTAATTTTTCGAAGTCTGTAAGAGTGAGACTGCCCGCCAGGTCGGCGGCCCGGAGCGACTCGCCCGTCGTGTATTGGCTGGCTTCCGTGGCGTTGGTGCGCAGTCCCGCCGCGTCGAGACCGTAGATGCTAACGCCGCTGCGCCGCGCGAGATCGATGAGTTGAATGATCTGCTGGTTCTGATCCTCTCCGGTTCCCGTCAGCAGAGTAAAAGATTCCGTCAGGATGACGGCAATCTTTCGACCGGGTAATTCGGCCATCGCCTTTATCAGGTTGGTGAGCGTCTTGACGGTGATGCGCGCCTGATTGGCCGCCTCTGCCACCTGCGACCTGGCGCGGGTTTTCAACTGAGCCTTCAGCGGATCGCTCCCAGGGTCCTCGTTCTTCAACAAGTTGCCTTCTCCGGATTGCCTCGCGCCACGCGGCTGGGGAGCGACGATATCGCGGGCCAGGCTGCCGGTGCTCTCAGAGTTCGCAAGGCTCTCGGTCTGAATGCGACGAGCGACGGCATCCAGCACTGACTCGTCACCGGCGTCGATCCGGATGGCTTCAGCCGCCGTCATTCGGTAGCGATCATCGAGGTGGCGCGCCGAGTCCGGAATTTGAGCGGAAACGCGCTTGAGAGCTGCGAGCAGGCGCTGATGATCCGTAGTGAACTGTTGCAGCGAGGCGATAGTTCCCCCGGTCGAGATCAGCGCGACCATGTCATTGGCTGAGAGTTTGGTGTCGATATAGTCAGTCAGCGCCCGACGCGCGCGCCCAAAGTTCTCGTACGAGAGATTGAGATCGTCCAGCACGAGGGCGATGTGGCGCGCCGGAAAGGGCACTGCCAACTGCGACTCAGACTGCGGCGTTCCTGAGCCGCTGCCGGCGCCGGCGGCAGTTTGCGGAGTCTGCGCGACAACGTGCGATGCTTCAATGTTTGTAAAGTAATCGATGGTACGCGGCGTACCCTCATCGACAACCTGGAAGTCGGCCGGTGTTAATCCCGCCACCCGGCGTCCCGACTTGTCCGTGACGATCACGTCTATCTGGACGGACGCAGTGGCAATTTTAATAGTTTCATCCTGTGCGCTCGGCGCGCGCTCTTGTGAGAAAACGGGGGACAGAAGAAGTGCGATCCCGATTAATGCAGCGACTATTCTGTTGAGCATCAGATCACCTCGGAAAAAAGTGTGAGAGGAGCTTAAAGCTTGCTTAGTTCTCTAATCAAGAAGAACGAGCAAAAAATATGGGGAGAAGGTTGTCGCCTTCTCCCCATCCAAAAACAGCCCGCGGGAAACGAATTTCCCGTCGAAACAGTTTAGAAGATAAAACGAAGGCCGAACCGCAGTGAGCGGTTGCCGCCGTTGTTGAAACCAGGATTCTGGAAAGTACCACCGAATTGTTTCGCGGCGTCCTCTGTGACTACATCGGGCACGCCGAAGTTGCGATGGTTAAGTATGTTGAAGGCCTCTGTCCGGAACTCGAGCTTCGTATTCTCTGTCACCTTGAAAGTCTTAAAGAGTGACAGGTTCGCCAGCGCGAACGGTTCGCCCAGGAACGTGTTACGACCGACGTTGCCAAATGGCGACTTGAACAAATTGAAGGCTTCGAGGAAGGCGAGAGGCTCGCCGAAGTTGGAAAACATGCCAAAGTCGTTATAGATCAACCGGGCGCGATCGCGCACTTGTGATGCTGAAACGACGGTGCCGTTTGAACCAACATTAGCTGTGTTGTAGACGATGAAGCTACCGGGACCGGCAGCGCCACCATTGTAATCGCACTCGGGTCCACCGAAGAGAACGTCGCAAGCGGCTCCGTAGCCGAAAGCGATCGTGCCGTTCGGGGCGGTCGAGTTGCCGTTGAACGGACGCAGGGCGCCGGCTCCGATGAAGCCGCCTTCCCAACCCGTATCATACATTCCGTAGAACGTATTCGGCGTATACGCGCGACCCGATCCGATTCGGATCAGTCCGCCAACTTCCCAACCGCCGAGAAGGTTTCCTGTCCAACCATGCTGGTCTTTCATGAACGGCAGGGTATAAAGGAAATTGGTAGTGAAGTTGTGTCGTTGATCGAACGCCGAAAGACCGCGCTCGCCACTAGTGGTGTTGAACGGGTCTTGCGACTGCGCGACCGTTGAGCCGCCACCGAGAGTCGAGAAGATCTCGGAAGCATTATCAAGGGTCTTGGACCAGGTGTAGTTCGCGTTCAACGTCAGGTCGTTTGTGAACCGAGTGTCGAAACGAACTTGCAGTCCGTTGTAGGTCGAAGTGGCGCCATTGGTGCGGGTCCGGACCAGCCCATAGTTCGGGTCGACACGGCCGCTGCCCAGAATGCGAGCGCCGGTTGCGTCCGTCGTTCGTGACTGCCAACCGTTGCCCGACGTCGGAGTCTGGCAGGTTGCCCCCGTGCAGGTGCCGGGAAGAATACCGTGCGTGAACATTGTCGAGTTACCGAAATAGTCGCCGGCCATTAACAGCGTTCGCAGTGACGGATTCCCATTAACCGTCTGGAATTGACCGACGATTCTGGATCCCACATAACGAGCTTCCAACACGCTGCGACGTCCAACTTCCTGCTGGATGCCGAAGTTGAATGACATCGTGTACGGGTTGTAAAGGTTGGGATCGACTCTGGTCTGGTTAAAGAGACGTGGGTCGCCGCCGTTAGTGCCCGGCGTGCCGTTGAGAGCCGCGGTTGTCTGCGGCAGGAACGGGAAGTTGACCGAGCCTACGCCACCCGGCGTCTGCGTCAATGTGCCCACACCGGCGAACGGCGCTGCCGTCACGGTGTTGAGCACGATGTTGAAGTACGGCGGGTCGTAAGCGACGCCGAAGCCACCGCGAATGACTGTCTTGCCATCACGAAAACGGTTGCCCCCGAAGCCAAGGTTCGGTGACCACGCAAAGCCTACGCGCGGTCCGAAGTTATTCTTATCGATCGGCAGCGTGTTCGTGGTGCGGAACGCCAACGGAAAAGCAGTGTTGAAGATCGCCGTTGAAGCATTCGATTCACGTTCAGTCACCTGATCGATGATCGGGTTGAACGGAGTAGTCGAGATTTCATAACGCAGACCGAGGTTCAAGGTCAGCGTCGGGCGAATGCGCCAGTCATCCTGAATAAAGAAGAAGAAATCATTCTGGGTAGTCTTAATCTGCGGATTGCCGAGCGCGAAGGTAATGCGATCGGGCCGGCCCAGAATGAAATTCTCGAACGCAGTCGGACTGGTGCGGGCCGAACCGTTCAACCCGGTGGTGCCGTAGTTGAAGAAGGTGTTGGCCGGCAGCGCCGCGCCGCCACTGTTAAAGCGATATTGTCCCGTAAAGTTCGGCAAGAAGAAGTTGTCGACTTTCTGGTGACGAATATCGGCGCCATATTTCAGCGCGTGGTTGCCAATCGTCTGCGCCACCGTGTCCTGGAACTGATAAACATCAACCACGCGATTCTGCGGGATGTTATTCAAGGCTCCGAAGGACGTCAGGATACCGCCGGTGAAGCCGGAAGCGAGAGAGCGCGTTCCCGCCCAGGCAATGCCCGGACCCGGATTGTTCGTTCCCGGTACTGCACCCTTCACGTCACCGAAATCAACCTGCAAACGCGAGAAGTTGAAACGGCCTTCGTTCACTGTCTTCGAACTGATGTTACGGGTATAGGTGACACCAAGGTTGTTGTTCTTCGACGGCTCATCATAGAAAAAGCCACCGAGGAAACGGCCGCCAATCAGCGGGAACTTGGAGTTGTCGTAGATGTAGCGTGTTTGCAGGGTGTCCTTGCTGGTCAGGTTCCAATCAACGCGGCCAATAAATTGGTGCTGTGTGGACTGGCTGGCCACGGTACGCACATCCTCACAACCGAAAATGACTCGCCGGCCACCCGGGGCCGTCGGATCCGCGACCACTGCTAGTGGTGCAAGGTTTCCCGGTGTGTTGATTCCGGCGGTACCTGCGGTTGAGAACTGAAAGGTGTCCGGCAAGCCGTCGCCATTCGAATCCTCGACTGGTGGTGCGCAACTCCAAACGCCTGCATGCTGTGCCGTCGCCGGCGAGAGCGCTAGCAAGGTGTTCGTTGCCGCAGTACCGAAAATGCGATTCAGGTTCGCCACGCCTTCGGCAGTCGGCGAGTAAGTGAAACTCGTCAGGCCCTCACCGACAGCTTCTCCGCGGTCGTAGTTGCCTTCATACGTGGCAAAGAAAAACGCCTTGTTCTTTACAATCGGACCACCGATTCGTCCGCCGAAGCGGTTGTTATGGTCAGGTCCGGGGCCATCGGAGAATCGAGTGGCCAAGCCCTGGAACTGCGGAAAGCCGTTGCTGGCCAGGAAGCCAAAACGGGCAGCCGCTTTCTTCTCAAGGTTGTCGCGCGCGTTCAGCGCTGAGTTTTGATGGAATTCAAACAACGCGCCGTGAAACTCGTTCGTTCCAGAGCGGGTGACAACGTTAATCTGCGCGCCGGAATTACGTCCGAATTCAGCAGAGAAACTGTTCGTGATGACCTGGAAGTCGCCGATAGCTTCGGCGTTGGTAATAGAAAGCGACGGGCCGGCGACTGAGTTGTCGTTGTTGTCCTGGCCATCGATCTGGAAATTGTTGGAACGGCCACGGTTTCCGTTGGCGGAAATACCGACGCCATTTGCAAAGTCCGTGTCGCCCGGCGTGATCACGCCCGGCGTCAGAAGCGCGAGATTATCGATCGCTCCGACAAATGGTAGCTGCGTCAGTTGCTGTGGCGTGTAGTTCGTCGAAAGCTGGCTCTGAGCACTGTCAATCAGCGGCGTATCCGCAGTTACTGTTACATTGGCAGTGGCGCCAGAAACGCCCAACTCTATGTCGGCCGTATTCTCTGTTCCGAGCCGGACCACAATATTGTCCTTCGCTGAGGGCGCAAAGCCCTGGGCGGTTACCTCCACTTTGTAATGCTCGCCTGGAGTTAGGTTGGTGACTCGGTAAAAACCTTCATCATTGGTGGTCGTTTCCTTGGCGATGCCCGTTTCGGTGTTGGTCACCTTAACGGTTGCGCCGGTAACGATCGCCTTATTCGGATCCTGGACAATGCCTTGCAGGTTTCCCGTAGTTACTTGAGCTACGGCGACCCCCGCCGTAAACAACAAGCCCACGAGCACCGCGAGGCACCACACAAAGGATCTAGGTGCAAACTGTCTCATGGAAAATCCTCCGTTTTTTCGAAAAAGTAGCAACATGGTTCTGAAAGGGAGAAGACCATCCACATAGGCTATAAGTACCGTTGTGAGAGCGACTGGTCCCATTCGATAAATCACGTGTGCCTTGGAATTAGCAAACCGTATTCCGACCATCAGACGGCACGATTTGGAACGTTTAGTGGCTCTTCTAGGTGCCCACGTCCGAGATTATGGATTTTTTTTCAGTTTTTGGAATTCCGAAGGGCCGTTCTTAACGACCATTAGCTCGAATAGCAATTCTTTTCCCCGGCAAATGGAGCTCAGATAGAACTCCCAGAACTTGCGCGTGAAGCGAAACCCCGGCCAGCTCTGGTCGAGGTTGACGATGAACTCCAGGCCGACCGCACGCCACAGATTTGCCAGCGAGACGTGCGTGCGGATCGGCTTCAGCCGCACCTCGGTGTAGAAGGGAAAGAGCTGGCGGTCCTCTACAAAACAGTTGAAGGTGTAGCTGTTAAAATGATTGCGATGCGTCGGATCGGTGGCCCAATCGGGGTTGGTGTAATGCGGCGTGACTATCGAGATGTGCGCGCCGGGTTTCGCGATGCGATACAACTCGGTGATGAGGGCCATTACGTCGGGCACGTGTTCAACCACGTGACGGCAAATTATCTCGTCGAACTCGTTATCGGGAAAGGGATAAGGAATCGCCCCGAGATCGTGGACAATGTCGGCGTGGGCTTTCGGATTCGAATCAAGACCGATCGCGCCCGGCACTTTGTTCCAGCCGCAGCCAACGTCAAGAATTTTTTTGCCTGGGGTTATTGCCGACATGCAGCCAGATTCGTTTGCAGAAACGATGCGAACTGATGGAAATCGAATGCGTGAACCGGGACATCAAATTCCCTTTCCAGGTCTGCGAAGCTAAGACCATCAAGAAAGATTGGTTCGTCGCTTTTTAAGGCAACCTTGGGAATGATCACAAAGTCGCCGCGCGCCTGTTCGCGCGCCGCCAGAAAATCGCCGCCCGTCAATAATCCAGCCACGCTCACGTCCCCGCCAAAATAATCGTTGATGACGGCTGCGACGCGAAGGTCCCATCCGGTACGCTCGTTGAAACGATCGACCATGTCGCGCAGCACCGGAGCGAACAGCGTTCCGGTTAGAATCGTGCCACTTAAGGTTGTCCTCGCTGACGCGGGTGCTTCGGAATCGTTGAGTCGTCGCATCAGCTTATCGAAATCGTCTGCGAAACTGCGCACCATGCCGATGCCGTCTTCGATTTGCGGATAATCGCCGTAATGTTTGCGCGGTGGAATCGCCTGGCCCGCTTTCAAGTAAATCTCATCACCGAGAAACGCGAACGTCATCCCCAAACGACCGCGCAAATCGCGCTGCATTTCAGACACTTCGCGAATGATTTGTTCGCAGAATTCCGGCGTCACCGGTGTCAAGCGCGCATCGTTCAAATATCGAGTCAGCCCGAGCGGCACAATCGCCACGCTGGTCACGCGCGGATGCAGGTCTGCGAGATCGTAAATCGTCTTGTGCAGAATCTCACCGTCGTTGATCTTTGGGCACAACACGACCTGAGCGTGAATGTCGATGCCCGCATCCATCAAGCGCTGCAATTCTCCGGAGATGTCAGCGCGCTGCTTGTCGATGCCCAGCAGGTATGCGCGCACGTCGAGATCGGTCGCATGCACCGACACGTATTGCGGCGTTAGCCGCTGTTCGATCACCCGTTTCATTTCGTCTTCAGTGATCGAAGTCAGTGTGGTGTAGTTGCCGTAGAGAAACGACAGTCGCACGTCTTCGTCGCGCACGAACAGCGACGGACGGGCACTCTCCGGGTTGCCTTTGCAGAAGCAAAACAGGCATTCGTTGGCGCATTGGCGCGGGACAATCTGCTCGAAATTGATGCCGAAGTCTTCGGATTCCTCACGCTCGATGTTCAGCTCCCAGTCTTCGCCGCTGCTCTTGCGCACGTCGATGGTCAGCTCAGTTTCGCCGGCCGTCTGAAAACGGAAATCCAAATAGTCGCGCACGACTCGGCCATTCACGCGCATGACGCGATCACCGGCCTCAAGCTCGAGTTCGGCGGCAATCGTGCCGGGCGAAATGCCGCAGATCTCGACACCGCGGCGTCGGATTTGGGTTACTGCTGGCGTGACTGCAAATTCGTACATGAAGAACTTTCGTCAGGAATGGGTCACCTAAGTGAGCGTCGCGCGAAGCGGCTGAACCACAGAGTATAACAAAGTGCCCGTCCATTTCTGAGCGACGCGTTGAAAACCGCTGAGCGACGCGTTGAAAACCCCTGAGCGACGCGTTGACAACGAATGGGCGTCAGCTTAATCTCACGCTTTCTGAATCAACGTTGACTTGACTCACCGCGAATTCAACTCACCAAACGAAACCATGGACGACGCTCGATTATCGCGAACTGAGGCGAAGACTGACGGCTCTGCCCAGCCGCCCTGCGTGCTGCTGGTCGAAGATGATCGTTCGCTGCGACGTTATTTGGAAGTGACTCTGCAGCGGGCCGGATACCAGGTGATTCCCGCCGAGGATGGATTGGAAGCGATGAAGCTCGCGTTGTCGTCAGACGTTCAAGTCGTGGTAACCGACGCCATCATGCCGCAATTGAGCGGACAGCAGCTCGCGACATTCCTGCGGGCCAACGACAAACTCTCGAAAATTCCGATTGTGTTGTTGACGGGACAGGAAGATAAGGGCGAAGTAAATGAAAAGAGTGCTTCGATCGACGCCTTTCTTTACAAGCCGGTCAAAGCTAACGAGCTGACGAGTTGTTTGTCGAGACTGTTAACCCAACCTAAGTCTTAACTCGCGATCACACCAACTGGTCCAAAGGCGTGTACTCTTTGTCCTGCGACACCGCCACAGCTTCGTAGGTCAGCTTGCCCGCATAGGTGTTGACGCCGGCTTTCAAGCCTTCGTCTTTTTGCACCGCCGCTTTCAAGCCATTGTTCGCCAGTCTCAGCGCGTACGGCAAGGTCGCGTTGGTCAGCGCGAAGGTCGAAGTGCGCGGCACCGCACCCGGCATATTCGCCACGCAATAGTGCAGCACGCCTTCGACATAATACGTCGGCGCGGAGTGCGTCGTCGGATGCGTGGTCTCGAGACAGCCGCCTTGATCGACGGCAACGTCGACAATAACGGCGCCGTTGGGCACCTCCTTGAGCATGTTCCTGGTTACGAGTTTTGGCGCAGCCGCGCCCGGCACCAGTACTGCTCCCACGATTAGATCTGCGGACGAGATTGCATCCTGAATCATGTAAGCGCTCGACGCGAGGGTGGAAATCTTCGAAAGGAAAATATCGTCCAGCTCGCGCAAACGGTCGAGATTGTTGTCGATGATCGTCACGTGGGCGCCCATGCCGACGGCGATCTTCGCTGCGTTCGTGCCGACGACACCGCCGCCAATGATCACCACGCGCGCTGCGGGCACCCCGGGAACGCCGCCCAGCAAAACGCCGCCGCCGCCGCTCATCTTTTCCAGGTAATGCGCGCCAACCTGAATCGCCATACGACCCGCGACTTCGGACATCGGCGTCAGCAACGGCAAAGTTCCGCGGCGATCGGTGATCGTTTCATAGGCGACGCCTGAGACCTTTCGCTGCAGCAATTGATCGGTCAATTCAACGTCCGGCGCGAGGTGCAAATACGTGAACAGCAACTGGCCTTCGCGCATGCGCGGGTACTCAGGCGCAATCGGCTCTTTCACCTTCACGATCATTTCGCCTTGCGCCCAAACATCGTCGGCAGAACTCACGATTTTGGCGCCGGCCCGTTCGTAAAGTTCGTCTTCGAATCCGGAACCGGCGCCCGCTTTCGTTTCGACCAGCACGCGGTGGTTGGCATCACTCAGGGCGCGCACGCCGGCGGGTGTCAGGCCGACTCGATATTCGTTGTCTTTAATTTCCTTTGGCAGTCCGATGATCACGATGTTCGCTCCGGGGCAGTGAAATTATGGTTTGGGCGAGGAGGCAGCTTTCGCATTCGCGTCGATCTTCAAACTATTGCGAATCAGATCCCAGCCTGGTTGCGCTTTCTTCAAAGCCTTGTCAGGACCAAACAGCGTCAGCACTACCAGACGTTCGCCCAGAGTGGCCCAATAGATTCCGGCTTCCCCCGCTTCGCCTTCGAGCACGGCGGTGATGTGTACGCCTTGGGCATCGGCTCCGCCAATTTGGGTTGACGCATCGGCGCGTTTTGGGGTGGCCCCCATTTGCGTGAACTGCTTCTCGGTGAAGCTCACATACGGATCGATAATTTTCGTCTTGGCCTGGGCTAACTTTTCCGGTGTATTCACTTTGCCGCGATGCACAAAGAACTTGACCATCGCCGGACTATCGGTGCGGCTAAGCGTCAGTTGCTGCGCATCGGCGTTGCTGTCATCAGTGATTGTCCAGCCGTCGGGGTAGTCAAAAGAAAGCCCGTCCTTGGCGAAATGTTTCGTGTTGCCGGTTTGCGCGGTTGCGGCGAAAGCAAACGACAGCGCTAAGAGGCAGGCGAGTATCGCTGTTTGTTTCATGTGGTGTTCCTTAGTGCGCTGAAACTTTAGTGCGTTTTGCGAAAAGCGGCAACCCGAGCAAAGGATAGGGTGTTGGGTGCCCGGGTGAAAGCGAAACCTTTCGAACGCGACCTTATTGCTGTTGACGGCGCCGCTACACTCAACACCCAATCCTCTACGTCGTAGACCTCATCCATTCAATGCACCGCTCGACTTGCGCGCGCATATTTGCGGCGCTGTCATGATGAATGCGACCGTGTCCCGGCAGCACCCATTCGAATTCGTAATCCAAAAGATTTTGCATCGACTTAATTTGTTCCGTCCACGAGTACCAGCACGCGCTGCGAAAGGCAATCAAACTCTTCCGGTTCGGCGACCACGCCAAATGATCGCCGGTGAAGAGAAACTTGTTTTTGTAAAGCAGAACCATATGCCCGCGCGTGTGGCCCGGGACCGGAATCGCAATCAGTTCATCATCGAGAGCGACCGCGTCGCCGCCGCGAATCACACGCTGGATCCCCAGCCGCTCGGCCCCGTCGTCCGCGTGCATGATGCGTTCGCAGCCATAACGATCAGCGAAACGTTGATGGTCGGCTACATCATCTTTATGCGTGAGAAACATCCTGCGGACGCCGCCCATCGCGTCGAACTTTTTGATGAGTTGTGTGGCAAAGCGCGGCGAGTCGACGAGAACGTTACCGCCTTCTTTGTCAGGACGAACGATCAGATAACTCCAGGCGCCAAAGCTCGATTCGGCGTTGAAGCCACAGTAGAAAACATTCTCGGCAATTAACTCCGGGAATGCATCGATGCCGATGTGCGCGTCGTGATGCTCGACTGTACCGATGGAACCGGTCGGACATGCGACCAGCGCCATCATCGCACGCTTCATCTCATCGTCGTTGTGCGGCTGTTCATGAACGATCGAATAGTCACCGTCTTCGGCAAATGTCTCGGGCGCAATCTGACGGCAGGCATCGCAATCGATGCACGTCGAGTCGACAAAGAAATCGCCCGGCACGTTATCCGGAAGTCGCAGTGCAACGCTTGCCATCGCTCGCTACCATCATGAGCCACCATAGTTGCTGATTCAAGATGAGACGTTTGCCTTCAGTTCGTCGCATAAAATTGCGCCACTCAAACGGCACACATCCGCGCCGAAGGTGCGACAGACGGTAGCCAGTGGCAAGCGCGTAGCGCGCCGCCGCTGGCACTTTACCAACCGTGAACCGCTCAAGGTTTCTTTTTCAGGATCGGAACCGGAGGCGGTTTGTTTGGATCAGGCGGGGTGTTCGCATCAATAGGGGCCGCCGGCTGTTTGTTGGGATCAGTCTCTTCAGGTTTGTCCGGGGGAAAGTCTTTTTCGTTAATATCCGTGATCTTAACTTCCGCTCCGAACTTGCGATAACCGCGGAAGAGAATGTCGTTGCGTGTCTGTTCCGTTTGCGCTCCCAGATGGCTGGTCAACTCAATCACCGCGCGTGAAGGCAACAGATGCGAGACGTCGTTGATACTCACCCAATCGTAATCAATCACGCTTTTGGCCGCGGTGATGGGAAAGCCGGCCGGAATCTCGACTGAGATTGTCTCGAGGCGCAGCACGCGATTGTCATCGCGATCGACCCAGATTCTGCCCTGATATCCCACGATTGTTCCCACCGGAGCTGAATCGATGCTGGCTTGAAATTTCAGAGTCTGCTTCGAAAACTCGCGCTTGACCGCGTACTCATAGACGATGGTGCGATGACCGCGCAATGTGTCCGTGTCCACCATTTCAAAGTCTGCTCGCGTCGCGGGCTCAAACAATTCCGAGAGCATCGAAACGTATTCGCCGGTAGATGTCGTTCCGCCTAATTTGTCTCCATACGTCGAGCCCTCCTGCTCATCGACGTTCGGCGGCATGCCATTGACTGACAGAAGCTTATATTGCTCGCCGACGGTCTGCCGATAACTGACCGCGATGGAAAGCCGATCATAAACATTCCAATTGCTCGTCGTGCCGAGCGCGCGTGACCTCGCGATTTGTTGCTTAACCAGATAGTCGGGCATCTGCTTCGCCGCGCCGAGCGTCGCTTTGCGCGTTCGATCGAGTAGATCAAGACCCTCCGTGGCGGGCGGCAGTGAAGCCGCCGCCGGATCCTCGCGACGGTGGTTTGCTTCTTCCAGAGTGCGCCGCAGAACCGGATCGTTGCCGCTCTTGGTCGCGGTCAGGCTCAACAGTCCCGGCGTCACCGGAAACGCAATGCCACGTTTTCTGATCTCATTCACGATTAAATCGCGCTGATCGGGATGCTTCGGCAATTGATACAGCATCGACACGTACTCCTGATTGGTGAGCGGCGGGCCGTGCTGTAGGTTAGTTGCCTGCGGGAATGGAGTGTCCTGGCCGACGCCGACGATGGGAAAGGCGGCCATCAGAGTCAACGCGCTCACTATTAAGAGATGTTTGAATAAGTGTCGATGAAACATAAATCAATGAATTGGCAGCTTCTCAATCATTTTCGTGTCGAATGATGTTTTGGTTCCACTCGTCGAAGTATCGATCATCGGCGCGAATTCAATAATGCCGACAGTGACGTTTACCGAATCAAAGAGCAAGGTGGCTTCAACGAAGATAGCTTCGCCGGAACGTACTTTGAGTTCGCCTATGGTTAATAATTTAAAGCGGGGCGATACGATCGAAACCTCATAAGTCCCCGGCGATAGTGCTTGCGTAAATGCTCCGTCATCATTTGACTCAATGCGAAAGGTCTTTTTCGCCTGCTGATCGATCAGAGTGATCTGAGCGCCGGGGATTACCGCGCCCACTTCATCGAGAACCTTTCCAGTTATCGAGCCAGCATCGGCAGGCACTTGTCCCATCTTCGTCTCGATCTTGACTTGTTGCCGGCACGACGAGCCTTTGTCTTTTTGCGCAAAGACAACCGAGCACAGCGAAATAATTGTGGCGAATGCTGCTCCCGCAACTCTTGCCACTTTGCGTCTGAGCGCGCGCAAACCCACCGGACAGTCGCGGGTAATCACGGTGCCGTCCGATCGCCGGTACAAACGGCCACAGATTCGGCCTTCAGTCGTGTGCACCAGTTGTTCGGCCTCTTTTCGCGTCAGCTCGGCAAAGTTGTAGACGTTGAGCTGGCACAAGCTGCAAAACCTGACGCGATCATTCCCGGCCATTGACTCCCAGCCGACAGAGCACGGGGAAGCAACGCGGATTTGATTGAGATTGCCTGGCTTCATTTTGTTCGCTATCGACTCCATGTCAGCGGTGCAATGATCTTGGAAAGCATGTCAGGCTTCGTCGCATCCCGCTCCAGCGCGGGATACTTTTCGCCCTCGCCGTAAGTTAACGCATGATTCTCAATATGGCCCTCGTTATCGATCAGGAGATCGATGCGCCGCTGCCGTGGATCGGTTGTCGCCTTAATTGCGTCGCGCAAAATATCCGCTGAATAAGCCTTGCCATTGACGGCGACGACCTTCATTCCCGGGCCGATCCCGGCCTTTGAAGCCGCCGAGCCCTCAATCACATCGCCGATGCGGCCCTCAGAGTTCAGTCGCAATCCGATCGAATAGCCCAACTCAGTGGTCTGGCGGACTGACTCATAGTCTCGCAAATAAGCATTCGGCGCCGCCTGGTACGTCACTTTCCAGCCGCCCCGTTCGATGCCGCCCAGGGGCGCATGGAAGTCTGTCGAATTCAGTCGCGTCTGCAAAAAACCTCGCCAGTCGAACGGCGCCACCTCATTTAGCGTCGTGACGACATCGTCGAAAGTGTAGGTCTTGACCATGGGCGCACCGCTGGGCGCGCCATGAAAGCGTTTGCAAAAATCGTCGAGAGTCTTCGCGCCATTCGTCAGTTCGCGGATTTTCGTGTCGACATCCAGCCAAATCATCCAGCCTTCGTCGTAGAAATCGACACTGCGCCGAATCGAAGTCCATTCCTCAGGCGCGTTGTAGAGAAGCTGCGCCGCGATCGTCGTGTCGATCAACGGTCGCGTCATCCGGCCCGGTTTGTGATCGAGATCGGCGGCAGTCTCAGCCAGCTCGTCACGATACTGCTGCGGCGTCCACAGTCCGCTGCGCGCAGAAAGCAGATTGCCGAGATACTCCGTCAGTCCTTCGTAAACCCAAAGCAGTTCGCCCTTCATCGGCTCCTGAAAATTCGGCGTCGCCAGTCCCGCCGGCCGCCGGTACTTGCCGTTCCATGAATGCACAAACTCATGCGGCAACACTCCGAGCGAGACCGCGCGATAGACATCATCGACCAATGCGCGTTCAGCCACGCGACTGTCGTTCGATTCGTGATGCTCAAGCCCGAAGTGCGCCGTGTGATCGCTGAGGGTCAGCAGAAAGTGATAGTGGGTATAGTGCGTCGCCCCAAAGAGCGTCACAGCCTCGGCGACGATGCGCTTGAGTGTCGTCGTCAGCTCCGGACTAATCTTCAGATCAGCCTGATTATCAGCGGCGATGTCGATTTCGTTCGAGGGATTCGCCGCGAGCGGAATCACCAGAAAGTATTCCCCCGCGAGCACTGGTGAATCGACCAGCCGCTCAAGCGACACGGTTCCGAAGTCAACCTTGTTGGCGGCCTGTCTTGCCACGTCGAGTGAGGTGCCGAACTTCCAGCCGGCCGGTAAAGTCAACGACGGCTTAAACGTGACGTCGCTCGCATTGGCGCCGTCCGGATAAAGCACCAATTGGTTCCACGTAACAATCGCCAGATGCGAAGTCGTAGATGCACCGGCGGTGAATCCGCCCGCAAATGTTGGCGACAAGAAATCGAGTGACGCTTCGAGTTCCTTGACACCAGCCGGCACGTCGAGATGAAACGCATACATTTCGACATCGTCACGTCGCCACGGAATCGTTTTGCCGCCGGCGGTGAATTTTAGTCCGGCCAGATTGATGATTGGACCGGTCGGGCCGTGCTCACCGGGAATCCACTTGGGATAAACCAGCGTCAGCGGTCCGGGATTCACCGGGATCGTCATGTGCGCATGAAAAAGTTTGCGGGGCGCTTCCGTGGCATCGACGTTGAGCGTGATCGGTCCTGCGGCAACGTCAGCTTTGACAGAAACTAGTTGAACATGAAAAAGAAATGCAGCCGTGAAGACGAGCAGCGACAACTTCAGTTTGCGATTCATTATTCCGAACCTCTTTGAGATGAATTGGAGAAGTCAATGATAACGACTGTGGCCATTAATTCATAACCTGCGGTTGGCGCGGCAGTGCCGTAGGCACGGGATGTGTGTAGGCGGGAATAGGCACGATCGACTTTGTCGAAAAAACGTCCGCGACAGCGGACGATTCAAAAATAGTCCAGCGCTTCAGCGCTGGGATCGCAACGGACAGCGTTTCCAAGTCCGTGAAACGGACGGCAGAGGTTTGAATCCACAATGTCGAGGAAATTCTGTCGCCCGCGTCGCGGGCTCTGGGTTGTGACGTGGATACCCAGCGATGAATCGCTGGGCTATTATCATTTCGTCCGCGACAGCGGACGATTAGGAGTTCTCTCCGAATCTTGAAAATCGCTTCACGCGCAAAACTTTTCGATTGCTGTTCGAAGAATCTTCACGCATTGATTCAGTTGATCGACCGGAACAAATTCTCCTGTTCGATGCGCGACGCGAATGTCACCCGGCCCGAACACGACAGCTTCTGCCCCCAGTTTGATCATGCTGGGCGCTTCCGTCCCGAACGCCACGGTGCCTGATGATTTGCCGGACGCGTCTTCGAGAAAGTGAACCAGCCTTGAATTATCCGGCGTTTCGAAACTGTCGTCAGCGCGCGGGGCATCAATCTCACAGATAAAGTCCGCGTCTTGTTTCTGCAGATCATCGGCGGCCTGGCTTAACAGGTTCAAAACATGATTTGAGTCCTGGCCCGGAATCGTGCGCCACTCGAGCGTGAACCGGCATTCGCCCGGAACAATATTTTTGGCGCTCCCGCCGTTGATCAGACCCACATTCAGTGTCGTGTAGGGCGGATCGAAATCTTTGTGCTCGTAGGTTTTTATCTTCTCTGCAATGCTTTCGATTCGTTCGATCAAACGCGCGGCGTGGAAGATTGCCGAGGCGCCGAGTTGCGGGTATGCGCTGTGAGCTTCACGTCCGCGCAGCGTGACCTGCGCCAGGCAGTAGCCTTTGCCCGCGCGCATCGGTTGCAGCGAAGTTGGCTCGCCCACGATCGCATACTGCGCCGTGAATGAATTCGCCTCGGCCAGGCGTTTCGCGCCCAGACATCCAATCTCTTCATCAGAGGTAAAGACGAGCGCAAGTGGTTTGGTTAGTTTGGCGAGGTCGAGAGAGTCAATTGCGGTAAGCGCCGCGGCGATGAAAGCTTTGGTGTCGCAAGCGCCGCGACCAAAAAGTTTGCCGTCACGTTCGGTGAGCGCCAGAGCTTCGCTCCAGTTCGGATCGTAAGGAACCGTGTCCGTGTGCCCGACCAGCGCTAGTTCAGTGGCACAGACTTCGGTCTGTGTTTGTTTTGACGAATCACAGGCTGAAGTCAGTGCCACGAGATTAATCTTCTGAACGCCCTTCTCATCGATATGCGGAAATTGTTGGGTCTGGAATCCCAGACGTTCGCATCGACCTGCGAGATAAGAAACGATCGCGCTGTTCGAGTGCGCAGAAACGGAATCGATTGCGATCAGCTCGGCCAGTGTGTCTTCAACTGTCATTTTGAAATCATCAGCAGCGGGGGCAAGCCCGCCTTCCCGACCTGAGAGGCGTTTTCTGGTTGTCTTGTCTTCTGAAGCTTGGCAGCCTTTCACGCCTGTTTCCACTGCGCCAGTCATAGAGTCTCAAGGTCTGGAAGGCGGGCTTGCCCCCGCTGAATCTTGACCAATCACATCAACTCCAGAGACGTCTCTGCAAATCGTTGAATCGCTCGACGACCTCTTCCTGAATCAAGTGCTGGCCTTCAGATACGATCGGCTTGCCGCCAATTACAACTTCGCGAACCGCGGCCCGTGAGGCAGAGAAGACAATCGACGACAACAGATCGTCCGGCGACGCCCCTGCAATTGCCGGATCGTTGAGATCGAGGGTGAAGAAATCGGCCGGCTTGCCGACTTCCAGTGTTCCATTTGGCGCACCGATACTGCGCGCGCCGTTGATCGTGGCGCAATCGAATAGAAGCGCAGCGATGGCGCTGGGTACGCATGCCTCCGGCATGCTCCCGGTATCCAAAGTCGAAGCACGCCGGAGGCGTGCGTACCCAGCTCCAAGTACCGCACGCTCCATCGTCTGCAGTCGCAAGTGATACTCAAGCTCGCGCGCATCCTCGAGCAAATCGATTTGCGTGTGACTGTCTGTGCCCAGACAAAGCTGCACGCTATTGCGCAGATAATCATCCGCAGGCACGACTCCATCGCCGAGATTTCTTTCCGTAGTCGGACACGCGCAAACCATCGCGCCGCTTTTCGCGAAGGATGTAATTGCTTTCGGCGTCACGTGAATTGCGTGTACTGCTGTGAATCGATCGCTCAACAAGCCTTCGCTTTCAAGCAGCGCCGTCGGCGTGCGACCGTACTCTTCAACACAGGCGGAAACTTCGGCGGGCTGTTCGGCGACATGCATGTGGACTTTCAGATCCTTTTTGTTCGCGTGATCGATTACTGGTTTCAGATAATCGAGCGGGACGGCGCGAACGCTGTGCGGCGCGACGCCGATCCAGGCAGTGGCGGAAACCCGACCGTCAGGGAGGGTGCTGTTAAGCGAGGAGGCTGCACCCTCTCTTACGCTGGGATTTCTGACACCCACAGCCAACGCCTCCAGGTTCTTGAGATAGGCTTCGGCATCTTTTTCAATGAACCTCACCTGCTGCGGATTCGGCTCAGATTGAAAACCTGATCGCGCGTACGCGACACGCAAGAGCGCGATCCTAAGTCCCACATCTGCCGCGGCCCGGATTACTTCCTTCGCCAGCAAGTTCGGATCGTTGTAGGGGTTGCCATCAGGGGTGTGATGCAAGTAATGAAATTCGCCGACGGCGCTGATCCCGCTAAGCGCCATCTCGAGAAACGCCATGCGCGAAGCGTCGTAAACATCTTCAGCGGTGAGCCGGGTGGCCGCTGAGTACATCATCTCGCGCCACGTCCAAAAAGAATCTCTATCTCTGTTTAGAGTCGGGCTACTGCCCGACACGGCGGGCGGTAGCCCGCCGCTAAACGATGACGTAGTGCGATACTCAGTCCGCCCGCGGAGCACTCGCTGAAACGCGTGTGAGTGAGCGTTGACCATTCCCGGCAACAGCGCGCGATTCGCAAGCCGCATCCTTTTTTCGTCGCGCAGTTCTGCGATTGGGGCGACAGACACGATCAGCCCCGCCGGATCGCACACGAGGGCGCGCCCGCTCTCGAATTTGCCGCCCAGGTAAATCAGATCGGGCAGCCAGGCGATTAGCGACTCATTTGCTGGGGCACTCATTTTTTGTTCGGAATTGCGCGGAGCATAACACAATTGGAAAAGACGAAGCGGAGCTGATCTCTCATTCACACCTGGCTCAGCCGGGTGCTTTCGCACGCCGCCCGCCCACTTAACGTTCTAACTGTTTCACGAAAGCGGTTGAACGGCTGCCGTGTTGATTAAGGACTTTATTTCACCTCGTCGCAGCGACGTGCGAACGAGATTTGCCTCATGTGTTAAGTCGCTATAGATTCATCGTTGAATGGACGCCCTGACTTCATCGCTCGCCGTGCTGACGGCGATGATCACGCCCGCGGTTTTGATCTCAGCCAGCGGCACGATGATCCTTTCGACATCGACACGGCTCGGTCGCGTAGTTGATCGCGTGCGCTCGTTGTCTGATCGATTGCAGGATTTGGCTGCCGGTGACGGCGCCGACGATTTTCATGAAGAGCGTCGCGCCATGCTTTACGACCAGCTGGACAAGCTCACGAGTCGCTCGCGACTTTTGCAGCGGGCGCTCACCACCTTCTACGTGGCAGTGGGAGTGTTTGTCGCGACGAGTGTGGCCATCGGAGTTGCTTCGTTCGCGTCCGGGCCGCGTTTTGCAGTTGTTCCTGTTGTACTCGGCTTGATCGGTGCTTTCTTTCTTTTCTACGGCAGCATGCTTTTGATCTTTGAGGCACGACTGGCCTTAAGCACCACCCACGCAGAGATGGATTTCATCTGGCGCACGACCAAACGCGTCGTGCCGCAGGAATTAGTCGAGCAGCATAAAACCCATTACGTGCATTTCCGAAAACGAACTGACGAGTAATCGAAGTGATGAGTAATGTGTGTGTCAGTACCGCCAGCGGTAGCGACCGGATCAAGACACAAGATTGATCAAAGAGCATGAGTCGAGTTTCCAAAACCGTACAGGCTTCTTATCTTCGCTTACTCGAATCGGGCAAGTTGGAAACCCGCGTCGAATCGCTGGAGGCTCTGCTCGAACGCTGCACCGTCTGTCCTCTTGATTGCGGCAATAACCGTTTGCGCGGCGAGCTGGCGCGTTGCTTTTCGGGCCGGCTGCCCATCGTTTCGTCTTACACTCCGCATTTTGGTGAAGAGCCGCCGCTCACAGGCACGCGGGGAGCGGGAAACATCTTTTTCGGCAACTGCAATCTGCGTTGTGTGTATTGTCAGAACTATCAAATTTCTCAGACACACAAAGAACAGATCAAAAACGAAGTTACGCACGAGCGCCTCGCTGAGATGATGCTCGAATTGCAAGAGCGCGGCTGTCACAACATCAACTTTGTCTCGCCCACGCACTTCGCACCGCAGATGGCGCGCGCGATTTTGATCGCCGCCGGACATGGACTGCGCCTGCCGATTGTTTACAACACAAATGCGTACGATTCAGTGGAAGTCCTGCGGTTGCTGGATGGGATTGTCGATGTTTATTTGCCTGACTTGAAGTACGCGGAAGACGACGCGGGATTTCTCTACTCGAAAGTTCGCAGCTACTCGTCAGTCGCTCGGGCCGCGCTCAAAGAAATGTTTCGGCAGACAGGGGACGAACTGGTCTTCAATTCGGAGGGCTTGCTGCAACGCGGGCTGGTGATTCGCCTGCTGGTCCTGCCAAACGACATCGGCGGCCTGCGCGAGTCGCTGCAATGGATTCGCGATGAGCTGAGCCCGCGCGTCGCGGTTTCGCTAATGGCCCAGTACTATCCGACGAACGTCGCCGGCACGAACCAGCGCTACACACTCTTATCGCGACGCATTACGGAGACGGAGTGGTTGCGTGCCGTTTCGGCTCTCGATGAGTTTGGAATTGAGAACGGCTGGATGCAGGAGTACGACGGAGCCGCGTTCTACTATCGTCCCGACTTCTCAAACCAGGAAACGCCGTTTCACGACATCCGGGATTTCTCTTCTACTGCGTAGGCGCCGGCGGCCGGCGGGCCGGGATGTCGATATCCGGTTCTTCTTCCTGCAACTCGTCGAGCGCGTCCTTGTAAATCTTGATCTTGCCATCGCGCTGCATCTCCAGCTTCACTGTCGAGAGGTAATCTTCGAAGACCTGGTCACGGCGATCTTTCAGAGCAGCTTCGATCAACGAATCGCGTTGCTTGGTGAACTCGGCCATGTCGGCGTCCGTGCGTTTGTTCACGCCGGCGACAATATAGTTTTCGTTCAGGAAGATCGGTGACGATAACACTGTGCCGGTATTGCCGGATTTGTACAAAGGGTCATCAAGCAGCGCGCTGGATCCAAGATCCGCCAGCGGCGACCCAATCTTGTAGTTGGCTTCGGCCTTGGCTTCGAGTCCGTACTTTTGCGCTGCGGCTTTTAAGTCGGCGGGAGTCTTGGCGCTCGCGATGATGTCCTTGGCGGTCTGTTCGAGTTGGGCCTTCGCCTTTTCATCCTTCACCGCCTTCCCCACTTTGTCCTTAACTTCGTCGAATTCAGGAATCCGTGGGTCGCGTTTTTCCACCAGCATAGGCACAGCGAAACCATTCTTGATTCCGGTGCGCTCGCCCACGTCGTTCGCGTTGGTGAGCGGGGCGATGGCGTCCTCGAACTGTTGCGAACTGCCGATGTTCGGAACGTCGTCACCCGCCTTTACAAAAGGAGTCTCGCGCACCATCTCAGCCGCGTTCATGTTCGCTTCGGCGGCCAATTCCTGAGCGACTTTCTGCGGATCTTTCGTTTGCTTGAGGCGCTCTTCGGCCTTTTGCGCAAGCTTCTGCGCAATGGTGTATCCACGGCGGTTGCGCAGCGAGACGAGCAGTTCGGGCTTAGCCATCTCGAATGTCTTTGGAACCCCGTCACCGCGGCGCAGGATGTAATAGCCGTTCTTGTACTTAATCGGATCGGTTACTTCACCCGGCTGCATATCGAGCGTTTTCTGATAAGGATCGTCCGGCTTGTTGGCGTTCTTCTTCACCAGGCCTTCGACGCGGCCGCCGTTCTTCGCAGTCGCTGCGTCTTCTGAGTTTCCTTTCGCGAGTTCCGCGAATGCTTCTTCGGTAACGGTTCCGGATTTTCCGCGGGCCTTGGCGACCAGATCGTCCGCTTTCTTTTTCTGCGTGGCGTCCAAATCCTCGCGCGCCACTTTCAAAAAGATTTGCTGAACTTTTACTCCTGCTTGTTTGTACTGCGGTTGCAGACTGTCGAATTCATCCTGCAGTTCTTTATCAGAGACTTGCACCTTCTGACCCGACTTGTCCTGATCGATGAAAATGTAGCGAATCTTCTTTTGCGGTTCGCCAATGTAGAACTCGCCCTTATGCTTATCGTAGTAAGCTTTCATCTCGTCGTCAGTCGGCGTGATCTTCTCAGCCAGCTTGGTGGCTGAGACGGCAACGTACGTCAGATCCAGCGAGGTGTTCTTTTTCTTGTAGTCTTCCTTGACCTCGTCTTCGGAAACTGTCACGCCGGCAGTAATGAAGGCTTCAAGTTTTTCTCTGGCGATGTCTTGCGCCATACCGCGCTCGAATGTGGGAATGTCGCCGACGCGCTCCTGGTACTTACTCATGTCGAATTTGCCGGATGCGTCTACCAGCAGGAACTTTCCCGCCGGGTCGCGAAACATGTTAGCAATGCGTTCCCGGACTTCGGTTTGCGAAGCACCCAGACCCAATCGTTCCGCTTCCTGCGCGATGACGCGCGCCATGACCAACTCATCGAGGATTCGCGAATCGGTGTAGCCCATGCGCGCCAAGCTGAACTGCGGCCCGAATTGACTGTAACGCGCTTGCAGATTGAGCTTGTGTGTCGCGAACTCGCCGACGGTGATTTCTTCACCGGCTACGACCGCCAGCACCTGGGAGCTTTTGGTGGGCTCAACCCTGGAAGAGCCGCCGCCGGGGCGAAAGAAGAGCACCAGACTGATTGCCATTAGCGCGACAAAGCCGAGAATCAGGACCTTGCTGGTGCGTTCGAACTTGCTTAGTTGTTTGAGCATGGATGAAACCTTTCACTGCTAAGGAAACGACGAATTCTAAAGGAGAGAGGAGGGCGTCGCAACTTGGGCGGAGGATCCTGACTTTGGCTTCGCCAAGGCTCGGCACTTTTGCGCCGGTCATGAGCGAATGATATTTTACCTACATCAATGCAGATCGCCGTTTCGACGCTGGCATGGATTGGCTTCTGTGTTTTCATTCTGATCATGCTGGCGATTGACCTTGGGGTTTTTAATCGCCGTCCTCACGAAATAACTTACAAAGATGCAGCCATTTGGAGCGCCGTTTGGGTGGCGCTGGCGCTGATCTTCGCCGCTTTGCTGTTTGGCCCGTTGGGCTGGGAAATGTTTGGCGCGGCCCGGCACCAGAAGGGGCTGGAGTTTCTCACGGGTTATCTAATCGAGCTGTCCCTGTCCGTCGACAACCTGTTCGTCTTTGTCCTGATCTTTTCGTATTTCAAAGTCCCGCCGAAATATCAGCACCGAGTCTTGTTTTGGGGCGTTCTGGGCGCGCTCGTCATGCGCGTAATCATGATTATCGCGGGCACCGAACTTATCGACCGATTTCACTGGATCATCTACATCTTCGGCGCCTTCCTGATTTACACGGGCGTAAAAATGTTCGGGCAGCAGGACACGGACATCGATCCGGAGAACCGCCTCGTCGTGCGCACGGTCACGCGTTACGTTCCGATCGCCCGTCACTACGAGCGGCGGAAATTCTTTACTGTCGTCGATGGCAAAACCGTGGGCACGCTGTTGTTGCTGGTGCTGATTGTCGTTGAGTTTACTGATTTGGTTTTCGCGCTCGATTCAATTCCGGCGATTCTGGGAGTGACGACCGATCGCTTCATCGTTTATTCGTCGAATGTTTTTGCCATCCTGGGCCTGCGCACTTTCTACTTCCTGCTGTCCGGCGTGATCGAAAGGTTTCATTACCTCAAGTACGGCCTTGGAATCGTCTTGAGTTTTATCGGCGTGAAGATGCTCTTGCCGGTAATTGCCAAAGTACTCGGAGCTGGGTTAACGGCAGTGGGGTTTGTGGCGGCGGGCGACTGGATAAGAGCCCGCACCGGAATTCCGACGCACATTGCGTTGGGTATTGTGGCGGTGGTGTTAGTGTCGTCGGTGCTTATTTCGCTATTTCGATCCAAGCCGGCGAAAGATCACTAAACACGACATCGCCCCGAGGGCTTTTCCCACGGGGCGACGGAGCGCGCGCCGGAAAGCTCCGGCAGCATTTGTCTGGAATCGGTGCTTAAGTCACCTTGAGCTGTAAGGGGTCTCGGTGTTGACTCCGCGCTCGTACAGCTCCAAGTGTAATAGGAACCAACGAGTACAGCCTTCCATTCATCTTGGTAAGTAAACCCAGTCTAAGCCTGGCACTCTTTTGGGTCAAGTGGCAGTTTGACCGCACGTCTTAAATACAGAAATTAGCTTCGCCAAATCACCGGCGCCAACATCACAACGACGACTGCGGCAACAATCGTGAGCGGCGTGCCGACCTTCACGAAATCACTGAATTTGTACCGCCCCGGACCATAGACCAAAAGATTTCCGTGATGCCCGATGGGCGTCAGAAAGGCCACAACTGCAGCCATGGCGACGGTGACGACGTAAGGCTCCGGCGCGCGGCCCAAGGCTTGAGCCAGCGCGACCGCCACTGGTGCGAACAAAGCGGTCGTGGCGGCGTCAGACATGAATTGCGTAATGACTGCAACGACAGCAAACAGCGCTAGCAAAATCAGCCGCTCAGGCCAGCCGCCAACGGTGTGTTGCAGCCATCCTGCCAGCATGTTCGCGGTGCCTGTTTTCTGCATGGCGACTCCCAACGGAATCGCACCTGCGATGAACACAAAAATGCGCGCGTCAATTGAAGAGTAGGCTCGCCGGATGTTTATGCAGCCGGTCAGCACCACCGCGACGGCGCCGGCAATGGCCGCCATCTCGATCGTCATCAAGTTGAAAGCCGCCAACAGGATCGTCGCCAGCATAATCAATCCGGCGAGCCACCCTTTACTGCGCGGCTTTGACTCTCCGTGAAATGGCACCAGCATCAGAAACGCCGGATCGTTTGCGACATTCGCGAGCGATTCAGCATCGCCCTCGAGTACCAGCACGTCGTTGGCAGATAGACGCACCTTTGAGATTTCCTGATCCAGCCAGCCATCTTTCCGCCAAAGACCGACCACCACCGCGCCATAGCGCCGCTGAAAATTGATCTTACTCAGCGTTCTTCCGATTAATTCCGAACGCGGCGCGACGACTGCCTGCACAAATTCGTCATCGGCATCGCCGCCATTGCTCGGTGATTTTTTATCTCCGCCTCGCTCTCCGTATTCTCTGACGGGCCGCAACTCGATGTTGGCCTCCTGACGAACCGCCACCAGCTCTTCCGGCGTAATGCGAACGATCAGTACGTCAGCCTCTTTCAATGCTTCCTGTTTGTAAGGCGTCCGCAGGCGGCGGCCATCGCGCAACATGCCGACGACTTTGAAGTGATATTTTTCGTCTGCTTCAAGCTCAGCGGCCGTCCTCTTCAGCAGCGGCGAGTTCTCAGTAACCACGATTTCCGTGAGGTAATCCTCGAGCCGAAAGTGACTGGAACGTTCATCTTCGGCGTCGTGGCTCGGCAGCAGATATCGGCCGATGAGCAAGACAAATAAGGTTCCGACCAGCGACAGTGCGATCCCAATCGGGGCAATGGAAAAGATGCCCAGACCACTGCGTCCGGATTGCTGAAGCGTATTGCTCGCCAGCAGAAAAGCCGGTGCGCCGATAATCGTAATTGTCGTTCCCAGTGACGCCGCGAAGGACATTGGCATCAAGAGCTTTGACGCCGGCATGTTGCGCTCACGCGCCAGGTCCAAAGTGACCGGAACCATCATCGCAGTCGTCGTCACATGATGCGTGAATGCCGACAGCAACGCGACAGACGGCATAATCACCGCGATTGCCCGAGCCACGCTGTTGCCCGCCAGCCGTCCAATCCAACCGCCAATCGTGTCCGAGAGCCCGGTCGCGTGCAGTGCCGCGCTCAAAACAAAGATACCGGCAACTACTATCGCGGGCTCGCTGCTGAAACCCGACAATGCATCCTTCGGCTCAAGCACGCGGGTAGCATAAAGGGCGACAACGATCATTACCGCCACGATGTCTGTGCGGATCCATTCGGTTACGAACAGAACAATGGCCGCCATCAGGATGAGCAGAAACAGAACCTGTTGTGGAGTTAATCCGAACAAAAGTATTCCTCCCGCAATCAGTGGGAATTTAGTCGATCTCTTTTCGAGGGAATCGTGGAACAGCTAAGGGGTGAGGGCAGAGTAACCCGCGTCGCATCGTCGCCGCAACTGTCGCTGTTGCTTGCGACTTGGGTGAAATGCTTTGCCGGACGTCATCCACGTCAAGTCGCCAAGAACCGAAAAGACAAGCACAACCTGGGCTCGGCTTGCCAAACCTCTTCTTCATCTGGCAGCGTACAGGGCTCAAACTCATGCAGATTCAGATTCCGACTCCGCGTAATTTCAGTTTTCGCCGCACAGTCCGAAGTCATGGCTGGTATGGTCTGCCGCCGTTTGAGTTCGACAAAGAGAACTGGACACTGACGAGAGTGATCGACCTCAGCCCTACCCAGCCCATCACTGTCAAAATTTCTGCCGCGCAGCGGGGCATCCTTGTCGAAACCTCCCGGCCGGCCGGCAAACGCGCGTCGGAAAAAATTGTCCGCGATATTCGCCACATGTTAAGGCTGGACGACGACCTGGAGTCTTTTTACAACGAGATGTCCCACGAACCGGAGTTTTCCTGGATCGCCACGGAGGGCGCGGGGCGGTTGTTGCGCTCTCCGACTGTGTTCGAGGATCTCGTGAAGATGATGTGCACCACGAACTGTTCGTGGGCGCTGACAGAGAAAATGGTGAATGGTCTCGTCAATGAACTCGGCGAGCCAAGTAATGATGGACGCAAGACATTTCCCACGCCGTTAGCGATGGCGAAGAAATCTGAGAAGTTTTATCGCGACAAGATTCGCGCAGGTTATCGCGCGCCATACTTACAAGAGCTGTCCCAACGCGTTGTCTCAGGCGAGTTGGATGTCGAGTCCTGGCTCAAGACTGATCTTCCGCACGACCAGTTCATGAAAGAGCTGAAGCGCGTGAAAGGTGTCGGCAACTATGCCGCAGAAAATGTGCTGAAGCTTCTGGGGCGATACGACGGGTTGGCGTTGGACTCGTGGACACGCGCGCAGTTTGCAAAATCACGCAACCAGAGCCGCCCCGCGAGTGATAAGAAAATCGCACGCTTTTATGCTCGTTTCCGTTCATGGCGAGGGTTGGTGCTTTGGTGTGATATGACTCGCCACTGGCTCGATCCTCAAAATGTCGCAGAATGATAAGCCACCTGGAACGCTCACGTGCCTCTTCTTAACAGAACTTTAACAATTTACTTGTAACGAACTTCCAGTGCGCGGCGTTAAATGTTCAGGAACTGAAATACTTGCGAAGCGTGACAGGATCGCAGGTTGCATAAACAGATTATTGGGAGGAAGAGGAAAAATGAAACGTTTCATACAGACTTTTGCATGCGCGCTGGCGATTGCGCTGGTCGCTTCGCTCGGCGTTGCCGCCAAGGATAAGACGAAGAAGAAGACGGTGGAGTTCACCCAGGACGTAATGGTGAATGGCACAGTCGTGAAAGCCGGAACCTACGATGTGAAATTTAATGAAGAGACCGGCGAACTCAGCATTGTCAAGAGCGGAAAAGTACAAGCGACCACGACTGCGCACCTCGAGGCCCGCAGCAACGAGGCCAAAGATACAGCTTTACTGATCGCCTCTACGGGCGGCGTCGCTGAATTACGCGGCGTTGCTTTCGGTGGTTCAAATCAAAATGTGATCGTCGGCGGAAGCGGAGGATCCAGCAGCAGTCAGTAACTAATTCTGCTGAAGTAAAACGAAGAATGGCGTTGCGCTCGAGCGCAGCGCCATTTTGTTACGCGACACGAAATTAGGATCAAACGGCCGTGATCCAGCTTACTTCAGGCCGCTTAGTAGATAAGACATCCACGATTTGATCCAATGTCAAAAGCCGGTAGTGAACAGAGTCTGGAAAACTGAGTAAGCGATCCGACAACGAGCGCATCCATTCCGAATCGTGAATCAACAAAAGTGGATAAACGAATCTCCCGTCGTCGACCATTGGAGATTCGGTTTGAGGGCTATCCCACGGATGGACGAATTCTTCATAGACACTATAAGCGGCAACGCGGCCGAATTTTATAAGAAGATCAGAGTCGCTACCATCAACCACCTCTGAGAAAATCATAGTAACGACAAGCCCTTCATGATCTTCCGCCACGACAGCGCGAGCTGCTGCCGTAGTAATCCCTTCGACTGGTTCCCACTTTTCGTGACGCTCAACAATTAGCTGGGTCATCTTAAGAGATCCCGATTGTTACCAAGCGGCGAGTTATCGTAATCATGCGCGAGGAAACACCCGGATCATTCAATCCAGGCCACTTCGGGCGGCTTGTCGCAGAGGATGTCAACGATCTCATCCACGGTCAGCAAACGATAGTGAACACAGTTTGGATGAACGGTCAGCAGATCGTCGAATGATCTTATCCAATCGGAACCACGAATCGTTAACAACGGATAAAGATATCTCTCCCAAGGTGGAGCAAGTCGCGGTGCATCTTTAGGCGTTGACCACGGATGAACGAACTCTTCGTATAGGCTATAGCCAAGCACATGACCAAACTTAATACGAAGATCGGATTTGGCTCCGCTTTCAATTTCTGAGAACAACAAGGTAACTGTAAGTCCGTCGTGATCATCATTTATCAGGGCGCCACCCGCGGGGCTCATGATCCCTGCGATTGGTTCCCACTTTTCGTGTTGTTCCACTCGTTCTGTAGATAAATTCGTCATGGTCTGAGTCTAAACTTTATGGTTTGCCCGCCGCCGCCGCGATTGAACCCGGCACTTGGTTGACCTGTTGAACGCGCAATATCATACACGGTGTATCGGCTGCCTCCCTTTTCGAGGATTGTCTCGTTTCCCTGTTTGGTCATCTTGTAACCGGAATCGACGAGATTCTTGATGAATTCAGCTTTCGTAACGTCAGTTTCGATTTGACGAATACCTTTGCTTCTAAGTGATTTACTTGTGTTCGAGTCATCGTACACATTCGACGTGGACGCCATGATCGCTGTGTCTTGTTCACTCTGATCATGGACGGCGTTGAGGGCAAAGGCTGCGGCATCGAGTAGCGCAATACTAGATCCGGCTACGGCATACCCGCCGTTTAGCGACACTATTATGAAGACAGCTGTCGCTTTTGGCATAGGCGCCGTCTGTCGCGCGAGTTCTCTAAGTAGAGGCGCATTTACATAGCCCTGATTGTTAGTTGGCTGGGCTCCCCGAAGAACTTCCGCACGGTTCGAGGTAGCACTCAGTCTCACGACCATGCCGTCGGTCAGAGTTATGTCTTTCGTCTTGCCTCTCTCAAATTCCAGTGGCCGATAACCTTTTTTCCGTAGCGAGTCTGGGATTGTATTCCCATCGATCCATGTAATTCCGATATGGGTGTCGTCGATGTAGTGATAGATCCACATTTCGCCATCAGGGTCGATTAGCGTCAGAGGATTATTTAGAACATAGCTGTACAGGTTCCAACTTTGAGGAACCTTCTGATGGCTGCTGGCTGTAGATGGATCAGGCGAAATGAACCGGCCTAATACCGCGGAGTAATAGCGGGCAATGAAGTAGTCCAATCCCGACTCGGTATCCCGTTCCTTCGAGGTAAACTTCTGCCGCGTTCCATCCGTGTTCGTGTAGCCGTTTGCCGAATCGCGACCGCCGACGGGTGCGAATAACTCTTCACCAAACGGCATATAGTCATGTCTGCTGACACCCGCCAGCGAACCGGAAGCATCCAGAATCATGCGCGGCGTGCCGAGATGATCACCAATCAGCCAATGAACATTCGCGTTCGGAGCGGCGGTGATCAGGATCCGCCCGTTTCGATAACCATATTCGGTCAGCGGCGACGAAGTAGAGCCGCTCGCGGCGTACTCAGCGATTAACTCTCCATCAAATCCGTAAATCTCCCATGTCTCTACACTGCCAGTAACTCGCCGCACGCGCCTGCCGACTCCGTCGTACCCGTAGTAACTCGTGCCACCGGTCACATCCTGCGCCGCGATCATATGATTCTCAGCATCGTAACTTCTGCTGCCGTGGCCGCTGTAACTGTCATTGGTAATGTTGCCGGCATTGTCATAGCCGATGGTGCCGTTGCTGGCGAGGACGCGGTTCGTTGCCGGATCGACAACCAATTGCGCGCCCGAGGGCGCAGCGGTGACCGAGACCTGCACGTTCGGCGTGTATTCGCCAAACCATTCAACCGCGTCCTGCACCATGCGCCATTGAAAATCATAAACACCCTGCGCCTGCGGGGCAGTCACCGAAAAACTGAACGTAACTTGCCCATTTGGTAGAACATCCGCAGGCACGTTCACTCGTCCTATCCCCCAAGTTTGGTTGTCCTGCGGATTTTGCGAGCCCAAGCGATGCTGCGTCGCTGCTCGCCACACGGTAGTGCCGTTATTCTGCATCGTCACCGAGACATTGTAAGTCTGTCCGGCGGTCATGGAACTGGGAACAGACTGCGCCACGAACTGCGCGCCATTAACGCTGGCGCCCTGGGAAGAGATAGTTGCCGTCGTTGAAGACGTACCCGTGCGATTGGTGTTGTCGCGCACCGTCAGCATAACGGTGTACGTTCCGGCATTGTTATAGGAATGAACCGGCGTGGCGCCGCTGCCGTATTGTCCATCGCCAAAGTTCCAGGTGTAACTGACGATCCATCCGTCGGGATCGTAGGAACCGCTGCCGTCGAACTGAATAGCCTCGCCAACCTGCGCGCTGTAAGGCCCTCCGGCGTTGGCCTCAGGCGGTTCCGCAATCGGGCAATCGTCGCAGGGCGCCATCTGTCCGGGAGGCAGAGCGACGTGCTGCAGCAACTGCACCGGCAGTTTCCGAATAGCTAAGCCTAGTGTTAGTTGGGGATTTGGCGCGGAAGCAGCTGCGCCATCAAGATTCATGTTAGTGACAGATGACGTGCGATTACCCCAACGATCGTAATCAAAATTCTGCGACCATGCCGGCGTCTGACCCTGGCTGCTGGAACCGCTGTTTTCGATTGTCGATTTCAGGCGATTTAAGTTGTCGTAATCATAAATGTCCTGCGAAAGCGTCCAACTGCTGATCGAATCGTTGCCGGGAATGTAAACGTCCTGCCGCTTCAGGATCCCGTCGTTATCGGGCATGTTACTGCCCGAGCACATTCCCCAGCATCCGTTGCTGTAGTGATTGATAATCGCGCCGCGGTTCCACCACGTATCGTTCGGCGTGGTACTAACACGAATCTCGGCAAGTTGCCCCCGCACGTTGTAAAGGAGCTTGTTGTAAACCGGCGTTGATGTGCCGTATTGCTCCTGCTCGGCGCCACCGTAAACCGAATAACTGATGTTCTGCGCGTAATTGCGCGAAACGGAGTCGCCGAGACTTCCGGTGAAGCTGGCGGTGCGGCCCGCATCATCGAAGGAATAGTTTACGTTGCGACCAGAAGGATAAGTCTCGGTTTTGACGTGGCCCGCATAATCGAAGGTGCGGCTGATCGAAAACGGTTGACTCCATCCGCTGGTGCTTATCCAAAGCTGCTGCTGCTGACTGGTGACGCGCCCAAGGCTGTCAAATGAATTCACAGTTAACAGGGACTGGCCGCCTGCGTTGGTTTGCCAAAGCTGTCCTCTGCTATTTGTTGGACCCTGGTTACTTCCGAATTGGTAGCCGTCATAGAAAAAATCCACCGGCGGCATGCCCTGAGGATCGTTGATATAGCGAACCGTCGTCACGCGGTTAAGAGCATCGTGTGTGTAGTTGGTGGTGATATTCCGTGCGTCGGTTCGTGATGTGACGTTCCCGTTTTCGTCATAAGCGAAGCCCGCCGTCCATCCGCCCGGATATCCGGTAACCGGATCAGTCCAGTTCAGGTTTGGATTAATAGTCTGTTCGACGTTACGGACACGAATCAGCCTCGAGAGCGAATCGTAGCCGAAATACCTCTGCTGTGCCCCCTGTTCGACTTTTCGCAAGTTGTTCAAAACGTCATAAGTGTAATTCGTTTCGAAGGCGAGATTTGCTGGGTCTTCGATGACGCGGATCAACCTGCCTTGCGCGTCGACAACACTCGTGCGCGATTTCTGTGTTTGATCTGTAATCGTAACGGTTGTTCCGATTGCGGTCCCGCTCGTGCTGCCGCCGTAGGATGTGAGCGCAAGTGCGTTGTCGGGGGTGGTGACCGCTATGACTCGGCTGAGAGCGTCGTAAGTCTTCGTTGTCCAAAGATCCGATGGATTAATCGGATCGCTCAGCGCAACCGTCCGGTAAGGATTGGAAATCCGCCACGTCCGTCCGACGCTATCATACTGCGTGTCACTCGTGAGATACGTCGTGCCCTCTTTTAGAAACGAGCGAGAAGCGCGGCCCATCCTGTCGAAGAACTGATAAGTGTCGATGACGCGCTGAGTCGGCGTGGATTCCTGTAGTGTCTGGGTGCGCACGTAAAGATTTCCGACGACATCGTTGTAGCTGGTTATCGTCCAACCACCGTCCGGACGCGTCACCTTGGTTGGACGGTTTAATGGGTCGTTGTATTCGAAGGAAGTTGTTTTCCCGTTTGCATCTGTAGAATAGGTCACCAACCCGGTGTTGCCGTCGTAGACAATGGACGTCTCGAGTGAAGCAGGAGATCCGTGACCGCCAGTAGAATCAGGGACGGCACTAATTGTTCGCGTCGGATAGGCAGCTGCATACGTGGGCGAGAACTCTACTTGTGTAGGATTCTGCCGTAGAGGATCTCGCGCATCCCATGACATGCGCATGTTGCCCCACTGATCATATTGAGCATGAGCGGATAACCACGTGGCACTCGGATAATTGAGCCAACGATTGGTGGTTGTCAGATTGCCACGATAAGGCGTTTGCGGATCGTTCCAACCCGAAACTGTGCCATATGGCAAAAGACTATACTCATCGTAGGCCATCGTGGTCTGAGCCCCTGGACCCGAGGCGTCCTGGATGGTCACAGAACTCACCAGCCCCAGAATATTTCGATTGCGGTAATTAGGGTCGCCAGTGAGGTAGTCTGTATAAGTCGTCGCAAAAACATCCCCAGTCGGGATCGATGTTATGTCCACGGTTTGCGCCGTCGCCGGATCGACAACTGCACAGCGGTAATCGGTAACAGACGTCCGGTCAAGCCCAACGCTAAATTGAAAAGTTGCGTCGTAACCGTAGGAGGTGCTTTTAGCCAGCGCCTGACTGCCCGTATCCAGGATAATGCTGACTTCCCGATCCGGACGAGCATTGCGATAAGCCGATACTGAGCCGTTATTTTGCGGTGGAACGTCGGGACGCGGGGGAACTGGGTTGCTGCTTTGGATCCAATTAGTGAGCTTGCGCCGCAACATGGCGCCGCGCGAACCGTCAGGATTTCGCGCGTACACCCGCTCATCGTATGGCACGCCTTTGCGCGAGTCCTCGAAGCCAAAAGGTACAAAGCCATTGGTCCCCACACCAAAATTGTGGCGCCAAACTTCAGTCTCTGTCCCATCCGGTGATTTCGTGGTTATGATCGTTCCGGTCGAAGAATACTCCCACGTTACCAGGTCGTTTCCGGTTCCATTGGCGCTGACATGTCGCTTCGTTACTCCACGGCTTGCCTGTGAATAGATCGCGTCATTGTTGCCGCCGAGCTGAGGAACAGAGCTGAATTCACAACTGGTGAAGCCGCCGGTTGGATAAATGATCTTGTCGATCTCACCGTAAATCGTGTACGAGAATTGATACTTTAGTCCGTTCGGAAGAACGATTTCAGCCAATACCGGCGGGTCGAAAGGCTGGCCTGGTACTTGGCCGTGACCGACCACCCAAACCTGGCTATTGCCGTTCTCTTCGTCTGCCAAACCGGAAGAGAACAGACTTTCGCCGGATGCCGGCTGGGGAAAATTGCCGCCCCCTTGATCGGTTGGGGGCGCATAAGGGCTTGGCAGATAGTGACTGGACAGATTCTTGACCGAACCGGATGTCAGCACAGTCGAGAGCGATCGCCACTTAAGCGTATAAGTTATGGGTACACCGTTCATCCCCGGCAATGTGTACGGGTAATCTCCCGGTGAAGGTTGTGAGGGCAATGGATTGCCGATGGCGCGGTTCAGAGTGTCCGTCCATTGACGGGTCGAGCCGTTGTAGCTGAGCGTGTTTCCATTGCGGTCAATAAACTGGGCATCGCTTCCATTCAAAACAAATCGCGAACCCTCGGGCAGATAGAGCGTGCCAGTCGTCGCGCTCGTGCTGTCGTATCGAAGGCGCGAACCATCTACAGCGTAAAACGTCCCGACGGTGTCTACTCCCGCTGAATCGTGAAAGGGCTGATCGCTTTTTCGCAATTCGTGCGCTGAACCGTCAGGCATGTGCACGTAAAGACGGGCCACTCGAAACGTGTAAGGCCAGACACTCGAATGATCGTAAGGCTTGCCCGAATACCAATAGATGTCCTCTGGTTTCGGCCATTCAATGATTGGAACATCCAGGCTGCTTTTCCAACCGGCAGTCGAATGTTCGGCGAAAATCGCTTCAGCCACTGGGTTTCGCACACCGTACTGAACGTACACGGATCTTAGATAACTAATCCGCACAACGTTTGATGAATACGAGAGAGTCACGGGCAGATTCACACCACGTCCGGGATAATTGCCTAGCGAGATTTGCAGCGTGTTTTCCAGCCCGGAGCCGACGTCACCTTGCGTGAACTGAACGTTCTGTGCGAATCCCTGAGGACCTGTAAACAGGATTAGCAACGCAATGCCAAACAATATGTTCTTCGCGTGGACAAACGAATACGTTAGACGGGACGCCAGCCGGGTGCGATTTTTCATGGTGTGAGCGATCTCCAAACGGGGAAGGGTTTAGGGTTGCGGAGGATTTACCCTTGACTCGGGAGACTTACCCCTGGCTCGAATCGATTGATTGAATGGGAAGTTATGAAACGGCGAGAAGGTAACTCATCTGGCAAGCGACGTGGGTTGCGAAAATCTTGTCGCCGCGCGATTTTTTGCTAACCAATGTTCAAGTCTTCTCCGGCTGCGCGCCGGTGCGATATCTCAGTCCCAACGCTAGGATTTTTTGTAGCAGCGCTTCGTAGTCTACGCCCCCATGCTGCGCCGAATCAGCAAAGTCTTCCTGGTTCGCGATCTGCGGATTGGGATTCGCTTCCAGCAGGTAAATCTCGCCGTCGTCGGTGACGCGATAGTCCAAACGCGCATAACCGCTCAGGAACAACGTCCGATAAATTTTCTTCGAAAGTCGCTCGAGTTTGTCGCGCATCGTTTTTTCGATCTCGGCGGCTTTGGTCACTACGCCGACCCGCTCCTGATACGCCGGGTCCCATTTCAGTTTCGAGGTGGCGATATTTGGCGCGCCCTCCGGCAGCTTCTCGATTAACAGTTCCCAGGGCGTATAGCACTGCAGGCGTTGATTGCCGATCACGCTCACGTAAATTTCGCGACCCGCGATGTACTGCTCGGCAATCGCGTGCGTTTTTGTCTGGCGGTGAATAAAGTCCACGCGCTCGGCCAGTTTCGCATCGTCGTTAACGATCGACGCGCGCGCGATGCCGACTGAGCCTTCTTCACTGATCGATTTCACCAGGAGCGGAAACTTTAAACGCTTCGAGCGTTTGACCATCCGGTTCATGTGAAAGACGGCGAACGCCGGCACCTGAATCCGGTGATACGCCAGCACCATTTTCGATAGTGCTTTGTCGCGACAAATCGTCAACCCGCGCGGATTGCAGCCGGTATAAGGCTGCTTCATCAATTCCAGATAGCTGACGACATGCTGATCATAGAGCGGATAGCCGTGGAACTCTTCCAGCAGGTTGAAAGCAATCTGTGGTTTGAATTCGAGCAGCCCATTACCGATGACGCCCAGGTTGTTGTAAACGCCGACGGGCAGGACCTCATGGCCCACCTTTTTCAGCGTCGAAATCACGTCCCATTCCGTTTTGAAGGGCGCAACTTCTTTCGGCGTGAGATCTTCGATCGAATCGGGCGGGACCAGATCCTCGTGACAGAGCACCATCACGCGAAGCTTCTTAAAAGCCTCGCCGTTCCCGGCTACGGTAGATTTTTTGCGCCCTCCCTTGCGGTCGGGCTTCTGCCCCGCTTCGTTCATAGAGCGATCCGGTAATAACCAGAATGCACCACGTTCATAGTCTGGACTGTCAGCATCACCATCAGTTGTCGCTTAAGTTGCTCTTCGCGTCCGGCGGCCCGCAGCTTCAGTTGCGCCGCGCGTTCGACCATCAACTCCAGCAAATGATCGATTGCATAGCCGTGCACGCCGGTGCCTTCCGACACGAGCTGTTGAATTTCCGGAGCGACGCGTCGTAAGAAACTTACGGCCGTCTCGCGCACGCGGTGCCGCGGCTCGTGTGAAAAGATTCGTCGCAGATCATTGTCCAGATATGCCGGCCACTCAAACGCATACTTCGCCCGCTTGCGATCGTAGTGTTCGCGCAAAGTAATCCGGATGTCCGGCAGCTTTTCGATTTTCTTGCGCACGCGGTTTTTCGGCCGCGTGCCGGCGATTTCGTTCAGCACTTGATCGACGTACTCAATCTTGCGCAACGCCGGCCAGCCGCGATATCTCCGCCGCCAATTCGAACGCGGCTGTAACCACACGGCAAATGTCTCGGCAAAGTCTTCAGCCGGATGAGCCTGCGCATACCAGGCATCCAGATTCAAAACGTAACGACGGCTGTTCGGCCTTGGTTTGTAAGACGGTGGATATTTTTGAGTGAACGATCCGAAGGTGCGAATCCACTTGCGTTTGAAATGGAGCCGAAACGCGTTGTCGAGAGCATGACCCGCTTCATGACGAAGGATGCGCATACATTCGACGTCGGTGCCGCCTTCCACTTCGCGCATGAATTTCCGTTCGAGCTTCATCAGACGCGGATGAGCGAGATAAAACGGAATCGCAAATCCGGGGACGCCATCAGGAGTGAACCATTCAGCTGACAGCCACACGTGCGGCTTGAAGCGAATCCCGCGCCCGTTCAACTCGCGGTAAAGACGTTTGATATGGGGCTCGATGAACGAGCCTTTAATTTTGATTGGCAGATCGCAGATGCGAGTGTCGAGCAAACGCTCATCGGAGATGAGACTCCATTTGAATCGCGTCGGCACGCGCGCAATTGTAGCTCGCGATCTGCTCGGGAGGCTAGATTAGTTTCGGAAAAAAAGGCGGCAGCGCTCAGGAAGCGCCGCCGCCGGTAAAAGCGAATTCGAATTCAGTTATTGCTTATTGAAAACCATCGTTGAGTCCGTGGTACCGCGGGGACTCTCGGCGTGGCGAACAATCGTGAGCGTTTTTCCATCGGCTGACAAAGACAGCTTGTCAGTGGTGGTGGCTTTGAAATCATTGCCGTTGAAGCTGCCGGCTCGAATTGACGTCAGTTCGAGCGTATTCCCATCCAAAGTGGCTTTCCTGGTACTCGTGCCGCCCATCTGGCCACCGCCTTCAGTGGTGACTTCTTTGCCATCGAGCGTATAGGTCTGCGGACCGGCCGGTCCGCGTCCGCCGCCACCGCCAGCGCCACCGGCGGGGGCGCCTGCCGCGGGCTGGCCAGCAGCGATCTTCCACTCGATTGAAATGTTCTTGTCGTCCTGAGTGATCACGCAGGTGACGCTCTCGGCGTTCTGCATTCTCTGATCCAAGCCCTGGCTCTTAGCCTTGTCCAAAGCCCAAGTGCCCGAAAAATTCGGGCCAGCGCCCGTTGCCGCGAAGGCCGCGAGGCTGAGAACCGCCGTCAAACCTGCGGTTAAGAAAAGTCTTTTCATAAGAAATCCTCCGTAAATTTGCTAAACCAGCCGTTGTCGTCAACGCGATCAACTTTAGTTCGGTATTAAGACGCCGGGCATCCGCGATTGGTTACGGCCCGTGCGCTCATTCTTGGTGGGCAATCCCGGGCGTCTGCAGGCGCAAAAAGGCAACTTTTTGCTGTGTTGACGGCATCTTGACTCTGCTCAGGGCGAAACTTAGAATTCGACATTCGATTCGTGTCACGCATCTTCAGGAAACAACACTGACGGTAACCAGCAACCTTCCCGAACCGCTGATTTAGGAGTACTCGTTATGCCATCTCGCAATTCAAGCCGCGTGGCTCTTGCCATGTTAAGCCTGACATTCGCGCTTTCCCCAGTAACGGCGCAAAAGAAAACCGGCGACCAGGATCCTTCCGAGAAGCCGCGCAATGTGAAGCCGGAACTGAAGAAGGCTTACAAGGACTGGCTTGATAAAGACGTCACTTACATCATCACCGACGAAGAACGGAAGGCGTTCAAAAAGCTGGAGACCGACGACGAACGTGAGCACTTCATCGAAGAGTTCTGGCGGCGACGCGATCCCGATCCCGACACCGATGAAAACGAATATCGCGAAGAGTATTACGAGCGCATCGCCTATGCGAACGAACACTTCGCCTCGGGCATTCCCGGATGGAAAACCGATCGAGGCCGCATCTACATCATGTACGGCAAGCCCGATGAGTTAGAGACGCATCCATCGGGCGGCGCATACAACCGCGAATCATACGAAGGCGGCGGCTCAACTACGACCTATCCATTTGAACGGTGGTTCTATCGTTACATTGCCGGTGTTGGCTCGGGAGTAGAAATTGAGTTCGTCGATCCGACAGGCAGCGGTGAATACCGGATCGCGCGCAATCCTGATGAAAAGGACGCGCTGTTGAATGTTCCCGGAGCCGGCCTCACGCTGGCAGAGGAGATGGGGCTGGCGGACAAGTCGGATCGCGTCGCTGGTGCCGGCGGCGTTGGCATGCAGAACTACATGCGTGAACAGGATAGTCCTTTTTCGCGCCTGCAACTGCTCGCTGACTTAAGTCGTCCGCCGCAGATCAAGTTCAACGATCTCGCTTCGGCGGTGAATACGCCGGTCGTCGAAGACAACCCGCTTAACTTCGACGTGCGTGTCGATTTCTTTCGGCAATCAGACGAACGCGTGATCACCGCATTCACCATTCAGACCGACAACAGCAACCTGGTGTTTCAGGACAGTGGCGGTTTGCAGCAGGCGCAACTAAACATCTTTGGAAAGATCACGCACGTCTCGGGACGTCGCGCCGGAATCTTCGAAGATCCAGTCATCACGCGCGCCACGCCCGAGGAATTGGCGGAGGCCAAAGAACGCAAGTCGGCCTATCAGAAAGCGGTGGCGCTGGCGCCGGGTCGTTACAAGCTCGACGTAATTGTTCGCGACGTCGCCTCCGGCGCAACTGGCGTGCGTCACATAGAAGTTCCCGTTCCCAAGTACGAGCCAAATAAGCTGGCCACGTCTACGTTAGTGCTGGCGGCTAAACTCGAAAGCCTGGGCGATCAACAGCCGGCTGTCGGCATGTTTACGATTGGCAACGTCAAAGTGATTCCGAATGTTTCCGGCATCTATCACCGCGGCTCGCCCATTGGAATCTACATGCAGATTTACAACGCCGGCATCGATCAGACGACGCTGCGTCCCTCAGTCGATGTGGATTACGTGCTCATCAAAGACGGCAAAGAGATTGGCAAACAACCAGAAGATTGGCGCGGCAATAGTGACTCTGGCCAGCGTCTGACCCTGACTCGCCTGGTGAATTCCGCCGCATTGAATCCCGGTGACTACTCGCTCGAAGTCCGCGTGCGGGATCGCGTCAGCGGACAAAGCCTGGTGCAATCGGCGAAGTTCACGATTGCGCAGTAACGAACGCAGTCAAGCCGGCTCTCGATTCGACAGATCGAGAGCCGGTTTTGCTTTTAAACCGTCTCACCTCAACAAGGAGCACTTATGTTCGTTAGCCGAATCACTCTCGTAATCTTCGTTCTTGGTTTCACCGCTAACATTAACGCGCAGCCGAAATCGAAAAGTGCTGATCCTCAGGACAAACCGCAGAAGGTAAGACGCGAGCCTCACAAAGCCTTCACGGAATGGCTCCGGGAAGTCGAGCCGATAATCACGAAGGCCGAGCTGGACAGCTGGAATAAGTTACAAACCAACGAAGAACGAGAGCAATTCATTAACGAGTTCTGGCGCTTGCGCGATCCCGATCCCGACACCGAAGAGAATGAATATCGCGACGCTTACTTTGAGCGGTTCGCGTATGTGAACGAGCACTTCACTTCCGGAATTCCTGGCTATAAAACGGACCGAGGAAAAATTTATCTCAAGTATGGAAAGCCAGACGAAACTGAATCGCACCCATCAGGTGGCGCCTATCAAATGGCGTCCTATGAAGGTGGCGGCTCGACCTCGACATATCCATTCGAGGTGTGGTGGTACCGGAACATTCCGGGCCATAACGACGTGGAAATCGAATTTGTCGATCCATCCGGCACGGGCGAGTATCGCATCGCGCGCAACCCGTTCGAGAAGATTGCGACGCTACAGGTTCCCGGCGGCGTAAACATTCCCGGCGTCGATCAGGCTGACATCGTAACGGCCGCGAATGGCCTCGGAAATCCTTTCTCGCCGCGGGCGAAAGATTCCTGGCTGGATTGGATGGAACGGTTAACGATTCGCGACGAAGCGCCCCCAGTAAATTTCGACCGGGATCGCGGAACAGGAACTCATTCTCCGATCACGGATGACAACTTTCTAAATTCAGATATCCAGATCTCCTTCTTCCGTCAATCCGATGATCGCGTGATTGTTGCCGTTACGGTCCAGACCGACAATCGCGATTTGTCGTTTCTCGACGTGGGCGGATTGGAAACCGCGCGACTGAATATTTCGGGCAGGATTACCAGCGTCTCAGGCCGCCGGATCGGGTTTTTTGAAGACGTCGTAACCACCACTGCGACTTCAGCCGAGCTGATCGAAGCTAAAGGACGAAAATCAGCGTACCAAAAAGCCGTGCCCCTGTTGCCAGGTCGCTATCGAATTGATTTGTTGGTGCGCGACCTTGAGTCCGGCGCAGCCGGCATTCAGCACGTCGGTTTTGAAGTGCCGAAATTCGGATCGACACTGGCCGCTTCATCATTGGTGTTGGCTTCGGTGCTGGAGCAGATCTCGGACGTTCCGTCTTCCCGTCAGTTCGTGATCGGCGATAAGAAAGTGGTTCCAAATCTTACGGGCATCTATCACCGCGGCTCGCCCATTGGAATCTACATGCAGATTTACAACGCCGGCATCGACCAGACGACGCTGCGTCCCTCAGTCGATGTGGATTACGTGCTCATCAAAGACGGCAAAGAGATTGGCAAACAACCAGAAGATTGGCGCGGCAACAGTGACTCTGGCCAGCGTCTGACCCTGACTCGCCTGGTGAATTCCGCCGCATTGAATCCCGGTGACTACTCGCTCGAAGTCCGCGTGCGGGATCGCGTCAGCGGACAAAGTCTGGCGCAATCGGCGAAGTTCACGATTGCGCAGTAATCTTCGTCTTAATAATCGAACATCGCGAGCTGCTTCGCATGAGCCGCTCGCGATTTTCTTTTCCGTTGCTAGTTCTTTTTAGAATCGCTGGGACGACGATCAGCCAATTCTAATTCTGCCTGAGCATGGAAACCGACGCGCAGACAACGCGGACAGGTTGATTGATAAATCGACTGCAGAGCGGAACGATCTTGCGGGGCATGCTCCGACACGACATGCTTCGTGAGACAGTACTCACAAGCGGCGACGAGGAACAGACCGTCCGACTTGGGCTGAAACGAGGACACAGCAGCTCTCAATGTCGGGATGGGGCTTGCGCATCGTACCCACGAACCAGCGCCTGTCGGATAGCGAGCTCTGAAGCGGCGCTCAAGGGGAATCGTGGCTCGGTGCTAGAATTCATTTTACATGACACGGGCGCAAATCGTAGGACTAAGTAAGGTTGAATTGTCGACATTCGCCGAGGAATTGGGCGAGCCGGCATATCGCGGACAACAAATTTTTGAGGCCGTGCAGCGGCGGCGCGTACGCTCGTTCGATGAGATCACAAACCTGCCGAAAGAATTGCGCGCCCAGCTGAGCGAGCGGGCTGAGATCTCCACGCTGCGTCTGGAATCGCGATACATCTCGACGGACGGAACGCGTCGTTACCTGATGAAGACGCAAGACAATCGCCCGGTCGAAACGGTTTTCATCCCAGAGGAACGGCGCGACACGATCTGCTTTTCGTCACAATCAGGCTGTCCCTTGCAGTGCACTTTCTGTTTGACCGCACAGCTCGGCCTGTTGCGAAACCTAACTGCCGGCGAAATCGTCGAGCAGATCATCGTCGCGCTGAATGATGCGTACGGCGAAGGCGTGCAGACGCCACGCGGCACAAACCTGGTCGGCATGGGCGCGGGCGAGCCGTTTCTGAATTTCGATGCCCTGCTGAAAGCGATGCGCATCATGAGCGACGTTGAGGGACTTCACATTGTTCCCAACCGCGTTACGGTTTCGACCGCGGGCATTGTGCCGCGCATACGCGAGCTGGCGACAATTCCCGATCGTCCTCATCTGGCCATTTCACTGGCCGCGCCCACGGACGAATTACGAAATGAACTGATGCCTATCAACAAGAAGTGGCCGCTGGACGAGTTGTTGGACGCGTGCAAAGAATTCGAGCGGTCGCTCAAGCCCGGAGAGCGATTCACGTTCGAGTACGTAATGCTGAAAGACGTGAACGATTCAGACGAGCAGGCGCGGCAATTAGCGAATTTGCTGAATCGCCACTCGCTGCGCGCCAAAGTGAATCTGATTCCACATAATCCGGCCGAGCCTCTGCCGTATCAGCCTTCTTCGGAAGCACGCGTCGAATCATTTCGCGAAATTCTGGAAGGAAAAGGTGTCCATGCGTTCGTGCGCAAACCGCGTGGCCGCGACATTCTGGCTGCCTGCGGCCAACTGGCCGCGCGCGGTGCAGCGCCAGTTTCGCTTCAGTAGCAACCGCGATAGAATTCTGCGCCATCCAAAGCAACGTTATGAAAAGAACGAATCAAAGACTCTTATTAGCTGTGCTGTTAGTTTGCCTCTTCGGGATTGGCGCCCCATTATCTGTGGCTGCGCCGACGCCGCCCGAGCCAAACATCAGCGTTGTCGGTTATTTCGCCACCGACAGAGCTCAGCGCGGTAAACCCTTGCGCGTGTCGATCGTCATCGATGTCCCGTCGGGTTATCACATCAATTCGAATAGACCGTTGGAGACCTACTTGATTGCCACGTCGGTGAAGGTCGAACCGGAAAACGGCTTACGCGCGGGTGCGGTCACCTATCCGCGTCCGTTGATGAAGACGTTCAGTTTTTCCAAGAAGCAATTGTCGGTTTATGAGGGCCAGGCGCGGCTGAAATTTGCGCTGACGATTCCCGCGAATTACGCAGAAAACTCGGTGAAGATTAAAGCGCGAGTGCGACTGCAAAGCTGCAACGACGAAGCGTGCTTTCCGCCGAAGAATTACAATCTTGATTTGGGAATTGACGTCGTAGGCGCGAACGATCGCGTGCGCGCGACCAACGGCTGGGCTTTTAAGTAGCCGGGGTGTGATTTCGTGTGACCGGAGCTTTTGCGGCTCCGCCGTCTGATGTGCGGAAGGCCTTTGGCCTTCCGTCGAGTTCGAGAGAAGAACTGCTGGGCTGCGCCCAGCTTCCTGGGGCGAAGCCCAAAAATCTTATCGAAAGTCTCATCGGAAGTGCGGAGCACTTCCGCACATCAGGGGGCATAGCCCGATGTGTGGTGTTAAGCGCGGCCGATCACCGACATCAAGCGACCCACGCGTCCGAGCACGGCCTTCTCGCGACGATAGGAAAAGAAGAGATCATTGCGCTCCATAGTGCAAAGTGGCGCAGTATGAACTTGCTCAGTGCGCACCCCAGCTGCGATTAGTTGATCGCGATTGGCTTTGTGCAAATCAATGCGCGCGTGTCCGTCGCGGGTCGGCACCAGCAAAGAATCCGCGTCAGAAAAACGTTCTTTGAACCGGCCAATAACGTCGCCGCCAACTTCATAGCAGCAGACAGTTGCGGCGGGTCCGATTGCGGCGCAGAGGTTTGCGGCTCGGGTTCCATATTCGTTTTGCAGTTGTTCGATTGCCCGTACGACGATTGACGCCGAAGTGCCGCGCCAGCCCGCGTGCACCGCCGCGAATGCGCCCGTGCTTCCGTCGCCTAATAGAACTGGAACGCAATCGGCTGTCTTCACGGCCAGAAGAATCCTGGGCGTATTACTGATCAGCGCGTCGCAGTATTGATCGTCGCCCAAGACGTCCGGTTTCGCTTTTGCATCGTCTTCGTTTTTGACGACGCGCACATCGACGCTGTGCATTTGCCAACAGCCGGTCAGCATCCACTCGCCGGCGAACAGTTTGAGAAAGCGCCGGCGATTTTCGTAAATGTTTTCGGCGTCGTCTTCGTTGAAGCCGGCGAGATTGAGTGAATCTTTCGGCATGGGGCTGACGCCGCCCAAGCGCGTGGAAAATGCATTGGCGAAGCCGCTACGTTCGAGGGGTTCACAAACCAAAGCGCGCATGCCATCGCGGTCGCGCCAATAAAATCCCGCGGCGCGCAGCGCATCGCTCTCTGACTGAGGATTTGTTTCTGTGATCGTTTCCATCGGCATCGACATCATCGAAGTTCGGCGCGTGCGCGAGACCATCGCACGGACGCCTCGCTTTGCGGAACGAGTTTTCACTGACGCGGAGCGCGCTTACTGCGAATCGCGTGGCGCCGCGGCCGCGCAACATTATGCCGCGCGCTTTGCAGCAAAAGAAGCCGCGCTCAAGGCTTTGCAAACCGGCTGGAGCGGCGGCATCAGTTGGCAGGACGTGGAAGTGGCCGCGAAGGAGTCCGGCGCGCCTGTCATTTTGTTTCATGGCCGAGCCCGCGAATTGTATGAAGCATCCGGCGCCACCTCCGCGCATATCTCGATCGCCCACACAACGGAACACGCAGTGGCTGAAGTGATTTTGGAGAAGAATTAGTGGTTTTGTAGGCGGCTTCGCGCTAATTCAGTGTTGGACGCGGTAAGAGATAATCAGTCCGCCATTTTTTAGCGGGCGACAACTCAAGAACTTCAGGTCGATCTGTTTTTTCATCTCATGGAATAGAGGAATGCCGGAGCCGAGCAGCACCGGATGGACATTGAGCACTATTTCATCAATAAGATCTGCTTCGAACAGGCTCTTCGCTAACTCACCTCCGCCGAACACAACTATCCCACGGCCTGTTTTCTTCTTGAGTTTTCTCACAAATGCAGCGGCGTCGTCTTCGACTAGTTGGATTGCCGCCGATTTTTTGCTCACGGCGATTCTGCGTCGCAGCATCGAGCGTTTCCGGCTCGATCGCGAGAAGACATAGTTCAGCGCCCCTGGATATGAAAGCTGACCTGACTTGAGCATGACTTCGTAGGTCTTGCGGCCGATTAGAAGTGCGTCAACCGTCTTCATAAACTCGGCGCTGATTTCCGCGACTTCTTTGCTCCACTGCAACCAATCAGCACCGCCATCTCTGCGTGCGATGTAATTGTCGAGGCTGGTCGCCAGACCAACTGTTACTTTGCGCATGTTTCTACCTGAGTCGCTGTCCTCTCTCCGAGTTTTCGATGAGTCTAGCGAGGCGTTTCATTCTTGTCGGTTCTGTTTTCGCGCTCACAATAAACCACGTCATCATTTTGCGGTAACCGGGCGGCTGGGCCTGAAAGAACTTCCAGGCGGTTTTGTTCTTCTTAAACTGCGAAGCGTACGGCTCGACGAGTTCAACGGGTCGCTCTTCATACGAGTAAATTCCCGATCGGAATTCTTTGCGCGCCGCGTAAGCGTTGAGCCCGGCAGTCATCATCCGCTTTTCCTTGATAAGCCGCTCGACGTTGCGCATGTTGACCGCGCTCCAGATGCTCTCTTTCTTTCGCGGCGTGAAGCGGATTACGTAACTCTCTTCGTCAAATTTTTTCCGGATGCCATCGATCCATCCAAAGCAGAGCGCCTCGTCCACAGACTCAGGCCAGGTGATGCTCGGCTTTCCGGTTTCTTTCTTGTAGAAGCCGACCCAGAGTTCTTTGGATTTGTCGTGATTGGCCGCCAGCCATTTGCGAAAGGCGGCAGGCGTTTTGAAGAAGCGAGGCTTCATTGAATCGGTTTTCGATCGGTTAGGAGCGAAACGTTTATAGCACCGATGTTCCTAAAACGAATCGGCGCTCCTTTAGGAGCGCAATATTAATCAATGAATTTGAAAATATATTTCTCTTCGAACGGCACTTCAAACTTCTTCAACCACATCAACTACTCATCCTTAAAGGTTCGTCGTCGATGATGCAACTCTTGATTCTGAATGAACTCTGGACGGATGAGAGACATACGGCCATCAACTGCGAAAACAGTTTGAATGTACATTTGGGAGTATGTGTTTGCCATGAGGTTCTCACATTCCGCTCCTAAAGGAGCTTCGTTTTCTTTTAGTTGCGAGGGGCTATAAACATTTCACCCCTAGCGGGGTCAAGCAATAGTTCGCTTCGGGAACAGGATGTGTTCAATAACTATGTAGTTCCGTGATCGCCTTCAGCACATCAGCGCTTTGCGGCAGGATCACATCTTCCAGTTGCGGAGCGTAGGCGACGAACGTGTCGAGGGCGGCCACCCGGCGCACCGGCGCATCGAGGTATTCGAAAAGTTCGTCTGAGATGCGGGCAGCGATCTCTGCGCCGAAACCCCACGAGAGAGAATCTTCATGCGCCACGATCACCCGCGAAGTTTTCTTCACCGATTCCGCGATGGCCTCCCAGTCGTAAGGACTGACGGTGCGCAAGTCAACAATCTCGACGCTCACGCCCTGCTTCTCAGCTTCTTTGGCCGCGACCACCGATCTCTGCACCAGCGCGCCGTAGGTGATGATCGACAGGTCGCTGCCTTCCCGGACTCTCTTCGCTTTCGCAAACGGAATCATGAAGTCATCGCCCGGGTAAGGCGACTTGTTGTATGCCTGACGATAGAGGTGCTTGTGCTCGAGGAAGATTACGGGATCGTCGCAGCGGATCGAGGTGCGCAAAAGGCCGTTGGCGTCGAGCGCATTTGAAGGGTAAACCACGCGCAAACCGGGAATCTGAGTGAACAGCGAGACCCCCGATTGCGAATGATAGATTGCGCCGCCTTTCAGATACCCACCGACCGGGACGCGAATCACGCACGGCGAAGAAAAGTCATTGCCCGAACGCCAGCGCATCAGCGCCAGCTCGTTGCGAATCTGGTGGAAGGCCGGCCAGATGTAATCGAAGAACTGGATCTCAACGACTGGTTTCAACCCGCGCGTGGCCATGCCAATCGCGCGTCCGACGATGTTCGCTTCAGCCAAAGGCGAATTAAAGACGCGCGAGCTGCCAAACTCGCGCTGCAAATTCGCGGTCACCTTGAACACGCCGCCTTTGCCTTTCACTTTGTCCAGAGACTGTTCGCGGGAACAATCGGCAACGTCCTCACCGAAGACTACGATGCGCGGATCGCGCTTCATTTCAATGTGCAGGCAGCGATTGATGAGATCGACCATGGTGCCCGGGTTGCCGCTCAGTTCGACTCTGTCTTCCGTATCGAATTCAGCGGAAGTTGGATCGACATCCGGCGAATAAACGTAAAGCATCGCTGTCTCAGGCGCCGGTTGCGGACTGGCCAGCGCAGCATCTGCAGCTTCGTTAATCTGGCGATCGATTTCATCCTTGATTTGCTGCAGGCCGTCCTGATCGATGACCTTTTCATCAATGAGACGCGCGCCAAAACGCTTGACCGGATCGCGTTCTGCATCCGAAGCGCGTTCTTCATCGGCGCGATACAACTTTTCGTCGTCGGAAAGTGAATGCGAATACGGCCGGATGACTTTCGCATGGACAAATGACGGCCCGCGATTGCGACGGCAATTCTCAACCGCGCGCCGCATGACCAGCAGCGATTCGATCGCGTCTGTGCCGTCACAGCGCTGGCGGTACAAATTCGGAAATCCTGAGATCAACTTGGAAATGTCGCCGCCGGCAGTCTGCACTTCGACCGGCACGCTGATCGCATAGCCGTTGTCTTCGAGCAGGAACACAACCGGCAGGCGCAGATTGCACGCCGTGTTCAGCGCTTCCCAAAACTCGCCTTCGCTCGACGTGCCGTCGCCCAACGAAACGTAAACCACTTCGTCGTGATGAAAACTCTTGATCTGTTTCTTCAGTTCCTTGACCAGCTTGATGCGATAAGTAGCTTCAGCCGCGCCCACCGCTTGCAAAAGTTGCGTCCCGGTTGGTGATGACTGCGAAACAATGTTCAGTTTCTTATGGCCCCAGTGCGAGGGCATCTGGCGGCCGTGCGAGTTCGGATCGGCTTCAGCGCCGACACTCTCCAAAAGCATTTCGAGTGGCGTCATGCCGAGCTGCAAGCACAGCGCGCGATCGCGATAGTACGGATAGAACCAGTCGTAACCAGGCTTCAGGCACATGCCGGCAGCCGTCAGAATCGCTTCATGGCCGGCGCCGCTGATCTGAAAAAAGATCCGGTTCTGGCCCTTCATCTGGATTTCTTTGTCGTCGAGTTTCCGCGACATGTACATCGTGCGGAACATTTTCAACATTTCTTCCGGACTGACTTGCGGCTGTTGCTGCGGCTTGGCCTTTCCGCGTCGACGCGCCGGCTTGGGAGCCGGGGCAGCTTTGAGTATCGGAGCAACGGCGGGCTTGGGCTCAGCCTTCGCCACGGCCTTGGCGGTGAACGCGCCTTCGGGAAGTTCGCCGGACCCCTTTTTCACTAGTCTGAGAACTTTGGTGTCACTCATGATTTTTGTGGCACAGACTTCGGTCTGTGGTTTTTTAACTGCGAAGAAATCACAGACTGAAGTCTGTGCCACTAAACTCGGCTTCTAAAATATCTCGATACTCCTGAGCCATGCTGGGGTGACCGTGTGCCATGGCGACGTCAGCACCGCGAGCGTAAGTCTCGCGCGCTTTGTCGAGTCGATCACTTCGCTCGTAAGCGCGCGCCAGCATGCCGTAAGCATTGCCTTCGTCATCAGCAGCTGCCAGATAGCGCTCAAGCGTCTCGATCACCTTCGGATCGTCCCCGGTTTTCTCGTATTCCTTCGCCAGCCCGAACAGGACCATGGTGTTCGCCGGATCGCCGGCCAGCATTTGTTCGAAAACTTCGATTCGTGACGCGGTCATGGCTTTTTCGACTGGAGCGCAACCTTCTCGCTTGCCCAACATTAGGCTTAGCAGCAAGCGAGACGCTTGCGCTCCAGTCACGATTCACTATTTGCCAATCATCAACTTTGCGATCGTCTGCAACTGCATGTTCGACGTACCTTCGTAGATCGCGCCGATCTTCGAATCGCGCCAGTACTTCTCAACCGGATAGTCCTTCACATAGCCGTAGCCGCCGTAAAGTTCGATCGCTTTCGAAGTAATCTGTTCCGCCGCCCGCGACGAAAACAGTTTGGCCATGGCGGCTTCTTTCACGAAATTCTGTTTCGCGTCTTTCATGCGCGCGGCGTTGTAAACCATCAGGCGCGCCGCTTCCAATTCCGTCGCCATTTCGGCCAGTTGAAACTGCACCCCCTGAAATTCGCTGATCGATTTGCCGAACTGCTGCCGCTCTTTGGTGTAATTCAGCGCTGCTTCCAGCGCGCCCCGCGCCAGTCCAATCATCTGCGCACCGATGCCGATGCGGCCTTCGTTCAGAGTTTCGATCGAAGTCTTGTAGCCCTTGCCGATTTCACCGAGCACGTTGTCTTTCGAGACCTTGCAGTCTTCCAGAATAAGCTCAACGGTCGATGAGGCGCGAATGCCGAGCTTGTTTTCTTTCTTGCCGACCGAAAATCCTTCGGTAGCTTTCTCGACGACGAAAGCGGTAATGCCGCGATAGCCGGCTTCGGGATTCGCATTGGCGAACAACACAAAAATGTCCGCCTCTTTGCCGTTGGTGATCCACAGCTTGCGGCCGTTTATTACAAAGTGATCGCCGGCATCCGCCGCTCGAGTTGCCATCGCGAACGCGTCGGAGCCGGAGCCGGCTTCGCTAAGCGCGTAGGCGCCAACTTTTTCGGCTGCCAACTGCGACAAATACTTTTTCTTCAGTGGTTGACTGCCCCAGCGGCTGATCGCGTTATTAACCAGCGTGTTCTGCACGTCGACCAGGACACCGACCGACGCATCGACGCGCGATAACTCTTCAACGGCCAGAATTGCCTGGAAGAATGAACCGCCTGCACCGCCAAATTCTTCGGCCGTTTCGATGCCCATTAACCCGAGGTCAAAGCACTGTTTGATCAATGCCGGGTCCAAGTGGGCTTGTTCGTCCATTTCTTCAACCCGCTTACGAATTTCGCCCTCGGCGAATTCGCGGACGCTGTCGCGAAACATCTGTTCGTCTTCGGAAAGCGCCGTCAACGGACGGGCGAACGATTCTTCAATTGCAGTCTGAACTTGAGTCATAGCTGGCTAACCGGCGGAAAGGAAATGTTGATCTTGAATCGACATGATAATCAACGCGTCGCTCAAAACGCAAAAGCAGACAGTCGGCCAATGGATCTATGTTTCGAATGTCTGATTTATCCGACGCTCGCTAAATCCATTCGCGAAGCTTTGCGCGCACGGCAAGTGAATCCGCGGCGGAATACCGTTTGTTTTGGACATACGATCCGCGATGTTCTATTTTGGCAGTTGCTGTTGAAATCAATGAATCAATGACACAGGAATCCGTCAGAACTCGATCAAAGAAGGGCCTCACTCCGTTCGGGGTCATCGCCTTCGTCCTCGGCTTAGCGCTTTTCGGCTATTTCGTGAAGAAAGCCGGTTTGAACCAGATCCTTGAAGGCATTGGCCGCCTCGGGGCCGGTTTTGCTCTGGTGGTAGCGATTTCGGCGCTGCGACAAATCGCGCGTTCAATCGCCTGGACGCTGTGCATGGAGCCGCCGTACCGTTTGCGCTTCCGCGACGCGTTTCGCGCGCGCGTGATGGGCGACGCTATCGGCAACATTCTTCCGTTCGCGGGCTTCCTGGTTTCAGAACCCGCGAAGCCGGCGCTGATTCGCGATCGAGTGCCGTTGGTGGCCGGTTTTTCCGCGCTCGCGATTGAAAATATTTTTTACGCGCTGTCGGTCGCTCTCTTTATTTTCTCAGGCATGACGGCGTTGCTGCTGACCTTCACGCTGCCGAAAGGACTGCGCCTGGTCAGCATCATCACGCTGGCGATCATTACAATCGTAATCGCGTGTGGAGTAGTGCTGATCGGGAAGCGTTTACGCTTCATCAGCGGCGGCGCCGCGTTCTTGCATCGGCGCGGCTTAAACGACAAGTGGATCGAGAAAGGGCGGTCGCTCGAAGATCGCGTCTATGGTTTTTATCAAAGAAACTCCGCGCGCTTTTTGCCCATCCTGCTTTTGGAATGTTGTTTTCATCTCGCCGGCGTCACCGAAATTTACGTCACTCTGAGTTTCATCAGCCCGGATCAGCCCCCCACATTTCTCACCGCGTTCATTTTGGAATCGGTGAATCGCGTGATCACCGTCGCGTTCAAATTCATTCCCTTACGCATGGGTGTGGACGAGGCCGGGACTGGCCGCGTTTCCAAAATCCTGCAATTTACGATGGCGACCGGCGTCACGCTCGCCATTGTGCGTAAAGCGCGTGATGTGTTTTGGGCAGCAACGGGTATGATACTGCTGTTGCAACGCGGATTGTCGCTCCGCTCAGTGGCCCGCGACGCAGAAGCAGCGATGGCGGAGCAAGCGAAGCTCGGAGTTTCGTCAGAGCTGTCGACCGGGGGCACCAGCTAACATCAAATGTCGGTTGCGGGATTAGATTCAGCCAAAGGCAAACCGCTGCCATCAAGTTCAGCGCACCCGCGCCGCGGGATTCGCGCCGGCGGGATGGTTGTGGAGTGGCAAAAGTCCGCCGTGATCGCGTTAGCCTTGATGATCGTGATCGGCGGCGGCTTGCGTTTGCAGGAGCTGGGTGCGGTCGGCTTTGCCGAAGACGAAATTAACAAGGTCGAGGCCGCGCGCGCCTACGACCACGGCGACTTCACCGCGAACGCTGAGCATCCGATGTTGATGAAGATTCTCATCGACCTTTCGTTGCGCGGCGCGCGCGCGTGGAACTCGATTACCAGCCAGGCAATTTCGGAAGAAGCTGCGCTGCGGTTTCCCAATGCATTGTTCGGTGCGCTGACGGCAATTCCGCTTTGTCTTTTGACTGCAGCGTTGTTCGATCTCAGCACCGGATTGTTGGCGGCGGCGTTGTGGTCGTTCGGCGTCACCGCGATCACGTTCAATCGCGTCGGCAAAGAAGACACGCTAATGGTCTTCTTCATGCTGTTCGCGTTCTATCTGTTCATTCACGCGAAGACCGTCGATCGCGCCAATAACAAGCTCGTCAATCGATTGCGAAACCTGAGCGGCGTCAGCTTTGGTTTGATGATGGCGTCCAAATATTTTCCCCACTACCTCGGCCTGAACATGCTGTATCACCACAACTTCAGCGTGCGGCCGCACAGAGAAGGCGAGCCGCGTTGGAAAACGCCCTTGAGTTTCTTCCTGCTGATGGGACTCGCATTTGTGCTGGCAAATCCGGCCATCCTTTTGCCGAAAGTCTGGATGTATTTGAATGCCTATTCCGGCGAAAAATTGCTGACGCATACCGGCTATCTGCTGGGCGATCGACTCTACAAAAACAACATCTCGCGTTCACCGTTCTGGGCGACACCGCTTTACTTTTATTTGCTGTGGCTGGCGATCAAAGTTCCACTGGCAGTGCTGGCCACCTCGTTGATCGGATTCGTCGTGGGACTGCGACGATGGCGTAATCCCGCTTACGGCT
>Ga0134126_10000059_pt1 | contig 130956 bp, 108 predicted proteins | sample KB31752_FD_96881 | JGI IMG/M metagenome (GOLD analysis project Ga0134126, IMG submission 96881) | Terrestrial soil microbial communities with excess Nitrogen fertilizer from Kellogg Biological Station, Michigan, USA - KB3-175-2 | ecosystem: Environmental > Terrestrial > Soil > Unclassified ... | reverse complement strand
TGCGCGCATGCACGGCCTGCAACTGCTGGCCGCCGAATGCCGCGCCGCGTCTATTCAGGCACTCAAGAGGGGCGGACCGTGAGGTCGCAAACTGCGCTCTCAAGTGGAGATTCCGGCGGAACGTTGATCCAGACTGGACCGCTGGGCAGAAGCGGCCCGGGCGGCGCCAGTCCGGCCATTTGATTCGGTTCTAATGGGAGCGCCGGGATATCGTGCAGGTTCTGGAATCGCTGTTGGTTCCTTGCTGGCGCGTGTTCAGGTGGCAGTCAGGCAAGTTGAGCGATCCTGAAGTCCACGCCGAGATCGGGTGTCGAGCTGCCGATAATTCGCAGTTAGCGCGGTAGCTCAACATTCACGTCGCACCGGCTTGACCAGGCTCCCTTGCGGCATTGCGACCGCTCGGATTTGAGTCGGCAACGTCGGTGCGGCGGCCGGCGCTCCCTCCGCCGGCTTTTCGGGCTGTCCGTTTTTGATGGGTCCTCGTCCAGTAACACTGTGGCGGTACACTCTGCCGCAGCTGAAGATACTTGCCGAATCGTTATCTTCCGTGAGGCAGGCCCATGGCAAAGCAAGCGCTGATTGTGATTGATGTGCAGGAATCCTTTCGCAGGCGGCCCTATTGGCGCGCGAATGACCTGCCGCTGTTCCTGAAGAATATGCAGTCGCTGATCGATCTCTCGCGAGCCGGCGGCATTCCGATCGCGCAGGTGTTCCATGAAGAGCCGACGGACGATGCTTCGGATCCGTTCTCGCGCAGTTCCGGACTCGTCCGCCCGATGCACGAATTGTCCTTGCAAGCTGACGCGGTTTTCCACAAACAAGTGCATTCCGCCATGTTTGCTCGAACTGCCGATGGCGTGACGCTCGAAGACTGGCTGCGCCGGCTTGGCGTGGAAGAAGTGCTTGTCAGCGGCATCCGCACGGAGCAGTGTTGCGAAACCACGACGAGGCATGCTTCGGATCTGGGGTTTAAAGTACGCTACGTCACCGACGCGACGCTCACGTTTCCGATGCAGTCCCGTGCCGGCCGCGAGTTCTCGCCTGCAGAGATTCGCGAGCGAACGGAGCTCGTGCTGGACGGGCGATTTGCCCAAATCGTCACGACAACAGAGGCGTTGGGGGCGTAATGCCAGGCTGCCGATGAGAGAAGTCGTTTTCGCATTACTTCCGCGTGTCGTGCTGCTGGATCTGGCGGGCCCGGCGGATGCTTTCCGGAATGCGAATACGAAGGTGGCGGACAGCTATCGGCTGCGCTTTGTAGCGGCGGTGCCGAATCTGCCATCGGCTGTTGGATTGGAGCTCGGCGGGCTCGAGCCGTTGCCTGCGGAGCTACCGGATGGCGCAATTGTTGTGCTCACCGGCATTGCCGGCAGCTCGATACCTTTGGAGGCGCCGGAGACGCGGGCGGTGATTGACTGGCTGGCATCCGGCGTTACCCAGAACGGGATGCTGCTGTGTGTGTGCAGCGCCAGTGTCGTGGCGGCGAAGGCGGGATTGCTCGCGGGACGCGAATGCACCACGCATTTCGAATTTCTCGAGGAGCTGCGCAGAGTGGACCCGCGCGCCCGGGTGTTGGATAACCGCATCTTTGTCGAAGACGGCTCGGTATTCACCAGCGCGGGGGTTACGGCGGGTCTCGATCTGGCTCTGCATGTGATTGGGAGGCAACTCGGGCCACGAGTCGCGGCCGATGTGGCTCGGGATCTGGTTGTATACCTGCGTCGCTCCGGAAGCGATCCGGCGCTGTCGCCATGGGTGAGTCATCGCAACCACGTACATCCGGCGGTGCATCGTGTGCAGGATGCTGTCGTACGAGACCCGACAGCGCCGTGGACGGCGCAGGAGCTGTCCAGCGTCGCTTGCACGAGCAGCCGCAATCTTGCGCGGCTTTTCTCCGAGCACGCCCGGTGTTCACCGCTGGACTACGTGCAGCTCATTCGTTTCGCATTTGCGAAAGAGTTGGTGACGCAGAGTAAGTTGGATCTGGAGCGGGTTGCGGCCAAGGCGGGCTTTCGGTCGGCGCAGCATCTGCGCCGGGTGTGGGCGCGTTGGGAGTCGAGGCCGCCCAGTGCGTTCAGGGCTCGCTCAGCGCCGCTGCAGTGACTCGAGCAGCTTCTGCAGGGTCTCCGGCGCCACCGGTTTCACCAGATGATGATCGATGCCCGCCTCGCGGGAGCGGCGCCGGTCCTCATCCTGTCCGTATCCTGTGATGGCAACCAGGACAGTTTGCGCCGACTGCGGTTGTTCGCGCAGCCGTTCGGCAATTTCGTAGCCGTCCATGCCGGGTAATCCGATATCCAAAAATACTGCGTCCGGGCAGTATTGGGCGGCAGCCTCCAGCGCGGTGCGGCCGTCGTAGGCACACTTGACTTCGTGACCCCAAAGCTCGAACAGCATCGACATGCTCTCGGCAGCGTCCTTGTTGTCGTCGATCACCATGATGCGCCGACGTTTTTGTTGCACTTCGGTCTGTCTCCTGTCTCTTAATAGATTGCCAGCTCGCGGTGGCCCCGGGAATCGCGCGTGCCACGAAACATGCGTTCAGTGCTGAATTCCATTACAACCCCTCCTGCGCCGTCCACCGCGATGATTCCGCCGGTTCCCCCGAGGCTCGGGAGCACCGCATATAGCATTTCTCGTGCCGCGACCTCGAGTGTGAGTCCGCGGTATTCGACGGCATTACATATGTGATACGCGGCGACGGCGCGAATGAAGTACTCGCCGTGGCCCGTCGCGGAGACTGCGCAGACGCCGTTCTTGGCGTAGGTACCGGCTCCAATGATGGGCGAGTCTCCGACCCGCCCAGGGCGCTTGTTGGTCATTCCGCCCGTCGAGGTCGCGGCGGCGAGATTGCCCGCACCATCCAGGGCGACCGCCCCGACCGTGCCGCCCTCCTGGGCTGACTCGAGCTGCTGGCGTCGCTGCTGAGTTTGGAAGTACTCATTCGGCACCAACGCTATCCCCTGCTCCAACGCAAACTCCTCGGCGCCTGCACCAACAAGGAGCACGTGATGCGACTGCTCCATGACTCGACGCGCGAGATCAATCGGGTTCTTGATGTGGCGCACTGATGCGATCGCGCCGGCACGCTGTTGATTGCCGTCCATGATGGCGGCATCCAGCTCGGCGCAGCCGTCACGGGTGAGCGCGGCACCGCGGCCGGCGTTAAAGAGTGGGTCGTCCTCGAGAATCCGAACGGCTTCGCTGACGGCGTCGAGGCTCGAGCCGCCGCGTTCCAGGACGGCGTAACCTGCATCCAGGGCCGATCCCAGACCGCTGCGGTAACGCTGCTCTTTTGTTTCCGGGAGCAGATGGCGGGGCATGGCGCCCGCACCTGCGTGAATGGCGATGGCATGCATTCCAAAAACGCTCGATGTTGGCCTTGGCCAGGTTCGCCCAGCGGTTATCATGACACTGATTCCCCCCTTAGGTCCCCAGAAGTGAACCTCTCCATGTCTCAGCCGATACGCAGCATCCTGGTCGCCAATCGTGGCGAGATCGCCATTCGAGTCATGCGAGCCGCCTCCGAGCTCGGTCTGCGTACGGTCGCCATCTACTCGCAGGAAGACCGCTTTTCGCTGCACCGGACGAAGTCCGACGAAGCCTATCTGGTCGGCCGTGATAAAGGGCCCGTTGAGGCTTATCTCTCGATCGAGGATATCCTGCGTGTCGCGCAGGAGGCGCGCGTGGACGCTATCCACCCCGGCTACGGCTTCCTCTCCGAGAACCCGGAGTTCGCTCAGGCCTGTGCCGCGGCGGGCATTGTCTTTGTCGGTCCGAAGCCGGACACGATGCGTACACTCGGGAATAAGGTCGCCGCTCGTAATCTGGCTACCTCAGCGGGTGTGCCGACAATGCCCGCGACGCCACCCTTGCCTCCCGCCTTATCTGAGTGCGTAGCGCTCGCGCAGACCATCGGCTACCCGGTGATGCTCAAGGCCAGCTGGGGTGGCGGTGGGCGCGGCATGCGTGTCGTCGAAAGCGACGAGCAGTTGGCCGAAGTACTTCCCGTCGCCCGACGCGAGGCGAAGGCTGCGTTTGGAAACGACGAGGTTTACCTCGAGAAGCTGGTCAGGCGCGCGCGGCACATCGAGGTTCAGATTCTCGGGGATAGCCACGGGGAGCTCGTACATCTGTTCGAGCGCGACTGCACGGTGCAGCGGCGCAACCAAAAGGTGGTTGAGCGCGCTCCGGCGGTTTTTCTGACTGAGGTGCAACGCCAAGAGCTGTGCAATGCGGCGCTGGCGATCGGCCGGGCCTCGAAGTATCTCAACGCCGGCACGGTGGAGTTTCTACAGGATGCCGACACCGGGAAGTTCTACTTTATCGAGGTCAATCCCCGCATTCAGGTCGAGCACACAGTGACGGAGTGCGCGACCGGTATCGACATCGTCAAGGCGCAGATCCGGATCGCCGGTGGGGCCCGCATTGGCACGCCCGAAAGCGGCGTCCCGGCGCAACAGGATGTCCGTATCAGCGCACATGCCCTGCAGTGCCGCGTTACTACCGAAGATCCTGAAAACAACTTCATTCCCGACTACGGCAAGATCACCGCCTATCGCAGTCCGGCCGGGTTCGGCGTTCGTCTCGATGCCGGCACTGCATACACTGGCGCGATCATCACGCGCTCCTACGACTCACTGCTGGTGAAGGTCACTTCCTGGGCGCCCACGCCGGAGGAGGCAATCGCGCGTATGCATCGCGCGTTGTGGGAGTTCCGCATCCGGGGTGTCGTTACCAATCTGCGATTCCTGGACCAGGTGATCACCCACCAGAGGTTTGCGCGCGGCGAATACACCACCCGGTTCATAGATGAGACTCCGGAGTTGTTCCGCTGGCCGCGCAAGTTGGATCGCGCGACGCGTATCCTGACATACGTTGCCGATACGATCGTCAATGGCAATGTCGAGACTCGCAATCGCGAGCGGCCCGAAAAATTCGACCGTCCGAAGTTGCCGCCGACCGCGCCGGCAGCTGCGCCGCCAGGCACGAAGCAGAAACTGGATGAGCTCGGGCCGGAGCGCTTCGCGAAGTGGATGCTGGATCAACAGCGCGTTCTCATAACCGACACGACGCTGCGGGATGCGCATCAGTCGCTGCTCGCCACGCGCATGCGCTCCATCGATATGACCGCGATTGCTCCCTACTACTCAAGCCTGCTGCCGCAGTTGTTCTCGATGGAGTGTTGGGGTGGCGCGACGTTCGATGTGGCGATGCGCTTCCTCAAGGAGGATCCGTGGAAGCGCCTGGTGCAATTCCGCGAGCGGATGCCGAATCTGCTCCTGCAGATGTTGTTGCGCTCGGCGAATGCCGTGGGGTATGCCAACTATCCGGACAATGTGGTGCGCTTTTTCGTCGCCCGCGCTGCCGAGCGCGGTATCGATGTCTTCAGGATCTTCGACTCGCTCAACTGGGTCGAGAACATGCGCGTCTCGATCGGCGCGGTGTTGGAATCCGGCAAGCTCTGCGAGGCGGCGATCTGCTACACCGGAAACCTGAGCGATCCGCATGAGAAGAAATACACGCTGGATTACTACTTGCGCCTGGCGCGGGAGCTCAAGGCGGCCGGCACTCATGTCCTGGGCTTGAAGGACATGGGCGGGCTGTGCCGGCCACGCGCCGCTTACACGCTCGTGAAGGCCCTGAAAGAAGAGATTGGATTGCCGGTGCATTTCCATACTCACGACACCAGCGGCGTGGCGGCCGCAAGTGTGCTCTCGGCTATTGAAGCGGGCGCCGATGCGGTCGATTGCGCCGTCGACGCAATGAGCGGCCTTACTTCGCAACCGAACCTGGGCTCGATTGTCGAAGCGTTGCGCTACGGACCGCGTGATCCGGGCCTGGATCCGGACCACATTCGCATGATTTCTTCCTACTGGGAGCAGGTGCGCAAGCAATACTCCGCGTTTGAGAGTGACATCCGCTCTGGTGCCTCCGAAGTGTATGTACACGGTATGCCGGGCGGCCAATACACGAATCTGCGTGAGCAGGCCCGCGCTCTCGGTATCGACGCAACCCGTTGGCCAGAAGTCGCGCAGGCATATGCCGACGTCAACCAGATGTTTGGTGACATCGTGAAGGTGACGCCAACATCGAAGGTTGTCGGTGATATGGCGTTGCTGATGGTGACGAGCGGCCTCACGAAGGAGAAGGTGCTCGATCCGCACACGGATGTTGCTTTCCCGGAGTCGGTGGTGCAGCTCTTTCGAGGTGACCTGGGTCAGCCCTATGGCGGCTTCCCCGCAGGTTTGCAGCAGAAGATTCTGAAGGGCCAGAAGGCGCTGGCGCAGCGGGCGGGCGCTGCAATGCCGCCCACCGATTTGGCGGCGGAGCGGGCAAAGATTCAACAGAAATTGCCGCGGCCGGTGACTGACGACGACCTCGCCTCATATCTCATGTATCCAAAAGTCTGGACGGAGTACATGGCCGACCGCCTGCAGTATGGCGACGTAGCCATCCTGCCCACGCCGGTGTTCTTCTATGGCATGCAACCTGGCGAGGAAGTCACGGTCGATATTGAGCGCGGCAAGACGCTCATTGTGCGGTACGTCACTTCGAGTGAGCCGCATGAAGATGGAACGCGCACGGTCTTCTTCGAGCTCAATGGTGAGCCTCGCCCTGTCCGGGTCGCGGATCGCAAGCAGGTGGCGCAGCGTCCGCCACAGCGGAAGGTCGAGTCGGGCAATCCCAAACACCTCGGCGCACCGATGCCCGGCACCGTGGCCACGGTGACGACCGCTGTCGGACGGAAAGTGACGCGCGGCGAAGTGTTGATGACGCTGGAGGCGATGAAGATGGAGACCGCCGTCCGAGCCGAAATGGATGGCGAGGTTGCCGAGGTGGTCGCAAAACCGGGCGCGCAGGTGGATGCCAAGGACCTGTTGGTGGTGCTTGCCTGATGTGAGGTGGAATTTACGCAGAGCGAAGGTTCTCTTGCTTGCAGTACTGCTGATCGGTACTACACAAGCGGTGCTGGCGAGCGCCGCCCCACAGGTGGCGCTCGTAACCTTCGGGTCTGGCGGACTTTACTGGGAGCGATTCGGCCACGATGCCCTCATCGTGAACGATCCCGACGCCGACGAATCGATCGTTTATAACTACGGCGTCTTCGATTTCCAGCAGAAGAATTTTCTCCTGAACTTCGCTCGCGGACGGATGCAGTATCGTCTCATCGGCGAGCCGCTCGAGGAAGATCTCACGACGTATGCTGCCGAGGGCCGCTCGGTGACCGTCCAGGTGCTGAATCTGACGGCCGGGCAAGCTCGGCAGCTGACTGCCTTCCTGGATTGGAATGCGCAGCCGCAGAACGCGCGCTACCAGTACGATTACTTCACCAATAACTGCTCGACGAAGGTGCGAGACGCCCTGAACAGAGTGTTGGGTGGCGCCCTCGAGCGGCAACTCTCGCACCAGCCATCGCGTCACACTTACCGCTTTGATGCCATTCGGCTGATGTCTCCCGATTTTTGGTTGGCGCTCGGCATGGACGTGGGACTCGGTCCGAACGCTGACCGCCCACTGAGCCTCTGGCAGGAGAGTTTCGTACCCATTGCGCTGAGCCTCGCGCTACGCCAGGTGGTGGTGCGTGATAGTCAGGGCAAGACCCAACCACTGGTGAGCGAAGAGCAAGTTGTTCTGCCTGGCAGGCTGCCGCCCGTACCAGCGGCGCCCCCTGAGCTCGGGCTGCCTTTCCTGGTGGCTGGAATCGCGTTAGCCGCGCTGTTGTTCTGGCTGGCGCGCGGAAAAGGCCGCCTCTATCGCGCATCATTTGCGCTAGTGGCTGGTGCGTGGTGGTTGATGTGCGGGCTTATCGGTCTGGTGCTGGCCGCGCTATGGGGGTTGACCCGACATTGGGCAGCGTGGGACAACGAGAATCTGCTGCTGTTCGACCCCGTGTGTCTGGTTCTGCCGGTCGTGTGGTGGTGGGCGCCGCGAGCAGCCCGCTATCTGGCTACACTGATTGCGGTGGTGGCGCTGAGCAGTTTGATGATCCGGCTGCTCCCTGGGCTATACGAACACAATCTTCCGTATATCGCTCTGGCGGTTCCGGTGCACGTGTTACTGGGAGTGTTAGCTTGGCGTCAAGCTGGTGCGCGCCCGCTTCAAGACAACGAGAGTCGCAAGGAAGGCCAGCCAGACCAGATCGAGCCGCCCGCCGCCGCTGGTAGTGCTACTGCCGCTGCTGGCTGAGCCGCCATCGCCGTTGCCAGAAGTACTCCCGCCGCTGGGTCCGACGTCAACGCCTCCGGTTGGAGCGCCAGGTACGGTACCACCACCTGAGGTCCCGGGTGACCCTGAGCCGCCACCACTCACGGTGCCAGCGGGTATTTGAACCAGACACGCTGCTGTCTTTGCGCGTAGCTGGATCGTCTCCAGGCTGCACGCCGAGAACTGATTGTTGAAATTAATGACCGGTGCCATCAGATAGGTCTGGAGTGTGCTGGCACAAACACCCGGGACCCCATCGTGGACCGCGTTGAAGTTGTGTCCGATCTCGTGGGCCGCGATGAGCGCGCCCAGGGTTGCCGATGTCGTGCTCTGTGAGAGGCTGACTGACTGAGCGCCGTTGCAAATGGAGTCCAGGTAAGCGATGCCCACGACGTTGTTGTCGAACTGGCGTCCCGTCATCAGATGAGTCAGTCCGGTCCCATCGTGTGCGGAGATTCCCGCGCGATAGGCCCCCACTTCCTCGAGCAATGTGGCTGGAATGGTTGTGGCGGAGAACGGGTCGTTGCTGTCGCTCAGGACGGTGATGGGAGAGAGGACGATCTTAATGCCAACTTGATTGGACCAGATGCCGTCAACCATATCCCAACGCGCAATGATCGCGCCCTGGGGATCCGGGCCGATCGCATCCGTAAACGTGTGATCCGCGACGGCATTAACCACGAGCTCGCGGGTCGGCACCTGCGTGGTGTCTTTCTGGGAAAGCTCTGTCGCGAGGCGTGTAAAGGCTTTCAGAGCCGTCGGCCGATCGGTCGTGGGGCTCCCGGCGACATCCGCGCCGCAGAAGGCAGCTCCGTTGGGCATGAGGGCATCGGCAAGGCGATAGATGACTGGCGTCGAGCTCGAGCCGCCGTCTGGCAAAGGCTGCACCGCTGTTGCCTGCATCTCGTTCGCCGGCTCGATGCCGTACAGCTCTTGCCCGTCGCTCACGATGCCACGCCAACCGTCCCGGGTTTGCGTCAGCCGCACCCAGGAGCCAGGCTGTCCGGACAGGGTGCCGCGGTAGGGTTTGATGTCAGATCGGTCGGACGGGACGGCGCGGGCGATATTGTCATTGGTCTGCAGCTCGATCTCGAAACGCCGTCCGTAGGCGTCGAAGGTCAGGTGTTTCTGACCGGCCGAATCGACACGAGCTTTCATGTCGAGACGTTGGTGATAGAGAATTTTGAATGCGGGGGTCGCGGTCACTTCGCCAACGAACGCGAGACAGACGACTGCTGCACTCGCAGTACACAGCTTGCGATTTGGCATGTTCCGCTGGGTCAAACTGCGTCTTTGAGCGAAATGCTCGCATCCGCCAGCTTCTGGAGGTTGGGTCGTCCGCGCGCGGCAATGATTTTTCGCGCTGCCATCTGATCCTTGGGGCTGTTGACGCTGTCGATCGCAATGAGCTCGCCGTTACGCAGATAGCAGGCGCTGAAGCTGCGGGCGGCCGGGCTGCCGCGGGTTACAACGGTGTCGTGACCCTGGCATATCCCCACGATGATCATCTTCAGATCGTACTGATCGGACCAGAACCACGGCACCTTGTCATGGATGGTGGGGTTGCCGAGAAGATTCAGTGCCGCTGTCGTCGCCTGTTCGAACGCATTATCGACCGACTCCAATCGCAATCGACGGTCGTAGTGGAGGTTCGGATGGTGAGTGCAGTCTCCTGCGGCAAAGATATGTGGGTCCGACGTGCGACAGTGCGCATCCACGGTGATCCCATTCGAGCACTCGATACCGGAGGCGACCGCCAGCTCGTCCGCCGGCAACACACCTACACCGACGATGACGACATCCGCAGGATGCTCCGCGCCATCCTCGGTGAGAACGGCACGCACTCGGCGTGATTGTGGGTCCCCGGCGAGCGCCTTCACCTTTGCATTGCAGATGATTCGGACGCCATGCCGCGCGTGCTCCTTCTCGTAAAACGAGGAAATCTCGGAGCAGGTCACCCTGTTCATTACGCGTTCGGCCATCTCCAGCACGGTGACATCGAGCCCAATCTCGCGCGCGGTAGCGGCGACCTCGAGACCGATGTATCCGCCTCCGATAATGACGAGACGTTTTCCGGGTGCGAAATCCGCCCGGATGCTCTCTGTGTCCGCCATGGTGCGCAAGAAGTGCACCCCACCCAGGTCGGCCCCCGGTGCAACGAGCTTGCGGGGGCGGCTGCCTGTGGCGAGCAGTAACGCGTCATAAGCCAGCGTAGTCCCATCATCGAGCCGCACTCGCTGCTCAGCTCTGGCGATTTCCTCGACACGCCGTCCTAGGTGAGTCTGCACGGAGTGTTCCGTGTAGAACTGCGCGGGTCGCAGCATGAGCCGCTCGCGCTCCAGGGCACCCGCCAGATACTTCTTGGACAAAGGTGGTCGTTGATAAGGAAGCCAGGGCTCTTCCCCGATAACGGCCAGCTTCCCCGTGAACCCTTTGCGGCGTAGTGTATCGATTGCCTGGACTGCAGCCTGACCGGCACCGACAATGATTATTCGTTCGAACATCGGCGCGAAGGATAGCGTAGAGAGGGGACTTTCACCGCACCAGCGACGAGCAATGGCAGCCCAATGCCGCGCCAGAATGGTGCAACCCCTGCTTTCCGCCTCCCGGGCAATTCCGGAAATCTCCGGTAGTTATCGCGATTTACGCGCGTGGCATGAAAGCTGCAAATTCCCTATAAATAACGCACTGGAAATCCGACGGAGAGCTCGTACATGAAACTGGTCACAGCCATCATAAAGCCGTTCAAGCTCGACGACGTGCGTGCCGCGCTGTCTGATATCGGCGTTTCCGGCATGACCGTCACCGAGGTGAAGGGTTTTGGCCGCCAGCGCGGTCACACGGAGCTGTATCGGGGCGCCGAATACGTGGTCGACTTCGTACCCAAGACTCGCATCGAAGTCGCGGTGCGCAGTGATCTGGTCGATCAGGTCATCGAAGCCATCATGAAGTCTGCGAAAACGGGTAAAGTGGGCGACGGCAAGATCTTCATCACAGAAATCGAACGGGTCATCCGTATCCGCACCGGTGAGACGGACGACTCGGCGCTGTAAGGCGCGGCCAACAGGTTTGGAATAGGGGAGTATCTGGGGCTGAGTCCCCGTTAGGTGAAGAAAAATAATAAAGGGGGCGGCCGGCGGCGCCGGTCAGCCCCACTGCGTTATTTGGAAGGACCAATGCCCAAAGCCATTCGTTTCCATGAGAACGGCGGTCCCGAGGTCATGCGCTTCGAGGACGTTGACCCCGGAAAGCCAGCCCCGGATGAAGCACAGGTGCGTCACACCGCCATCGGGGTGAACTACATCGACGTGTACGACCGGACGGGTCTGTATCCGGTGGAGCTCCCGAGCGGCCTGGGTCGGGAGGCGGCCGGTGTGGTGACGGCCGTGGGTCGCAAGGTTCGTGGGTTCCGGGTCGGTGATCGTGTTGCTTATGTGTACTCCAAACCTGGAGCCTACAGTGAGCTGCGCAATGTTCCGGCGGAGCGCCTGGTAAAAGTCCCGAAGGGTGTTTCTGACGAACAGGCCGCGGCGCTGATGTTGAAAGGCCTGACCGCGCATTATCTGTTGCGCCGGACTTATCGGGTCGCCAAGGGCGACTACGTTCTCGTGCACGCCGCTGCCGGTGGCGTGGGCCTCATCTTGTGCCAATGGGCGAAGGCCCTCGGCGCGAAGGTAATCGGCGTCGTCGGTAGTGACGCCAAGGCGGAGCTGGCCCGCAAGTACGGCTGCAAGCTCGTGCTCATCTCGGGCCGTGACGAGCTCGTTCCGAGCGTGAAGAAATTCACTAAGGGCCAGGGCGTGGCCGTTGTCTATGACTCCGTTGGTAAGGACACTTTCATGGAGTCGCTCGATTGCCTGCGTCCGCTGGGCATGATGGTCACCTATGGCAACGCCTCAGGGCCGCCGCCGGCGTTCAGCCCGTTGGAGCTGAGTAAGCGCGGCTCACTCTTTTTGACACGCCCGACGCTCTTTCACTACATCTCGACCCGTGAGGCGTTGGATGCTGCCGCGCGAGAGCTATTCGCGGCTGTGAAGAGCAAGGCGGTACGCGTGTTGATAGGACAAACCTATCCGCTGGCAGAAGCTGCCGAGGCGCATCGTGATCTGGAGGCACGTCGGACCACCGGTTCGACCGTACTGATTCCTGACAGTCCGACAGGCTCCTAGGCCCGCTTATCCTGGGCTGGTCTGCCTGCGAGACTGGCAATCACGATCGCCAGCTCTTCCGCCTCCACAGGTTTGGCGACGTGATTCTGATAGCCCGCTTGCAGCGCCCGCAGCCGGTCTTGCGGTGAGGCGTACGCGGTGACTGCGACCGCCGGGGTTTTGCCGCCAAAGTCCGGGTCCAACTCCCGGACCTGTTCGATCAAGGCGTAACCGTCCATCCCTGGCATGCCGAGGTCAGCAATCAACACGTGCGGCCGGTGCGAAAACAGCAGCGCGAGCGCCACCTGGCCGTTCTCCGCGACACTTACTTGCGCCCCGAACCCCTCCAGCATGCCGCTGATCAGCTCGCGCGCGCCCGGATCGTCATCCACGACCAACAGGCGCAGGCCCATCAGCATCGCGGGAGTCACGATTCCACCCGCAGGCGCTTCGCTGACGCGCGGGAGCAATGTCGCCTCACGCACCGGCAGGCGCACTATGAACTTCGCGCCGAGCCCTTCTCCCGCGCTCTGCGCATCCACGGTGCCGGCATGCAACTCAACCAAATGCCGCACGATCGCCAGCCCGAGTCCCAGTCCGCCGTGGCGCCGGCTGATCGAGCCGTCTTCCTGGCGAAAGCGATCGAACACCAACGGCAGGAATTCCGGCTTGATGCCCTGGCCGCTGTCAGACACGCTGATTTCCACTTCGCCATTGCGCCGTGCGAGGCAGACCTCCACCTTGCCGGCCGCGTCCGTGAACTTGATTGCATTGGACAGCAGGTTGCACACCACCTGTTGTAAGCGAGCAAAGTCTCCACGCACCGTGCCTGCGCCCGTGTCCAGCACAGGGACAATCTTCAATCCCTTGGCTTGCGCGGCTGGGTGCATGGTTTCCAGGGCCGCTTCCACCACGCGCCGCGGATCGACGGTCACCAGCTCCAGCGCTACTTTCCCGGTGACAATCCGCGACACATCCAGCAGATCTTCAATGAGTCGCTTCTGCGCGCGCGCATTGCGCTCGATCGTCTCCAGCGCGCGCTCTTGCGTGGCCTCATCGAGGCGACGGGTCCGCAGCAGGGTGATCCAACCGAAGATGGCGTTCAGGGGTGTGCGCAGCTCATGCGACATGGTCGCCAGGAACTCGTCTTTCAGGCGACTCAGCTCTTCGGCTTCGGCACGCAGCACTTTTTCCCGCGCCAGCAAGGCCTCGCGCTCCGCCTCCGCGCGCAGCCGCTCCGCTATTTCGGCATGCAGGCGCTCATTGCTCTTCTGCAGCTCGGCGGTACGCTCCGCAACGCGTGTCTCGAGCTCCTGGTTGGACAGAGCCAGCGCCGCACGGGTTTCGTACAGGTCGACGAACACGCGCACCTTGGTCCGCAACACCGGGGCAATCACGGGCGACAGAATGTAGTCGACCGCTCCGAGCTCGTAGCCACGTGCGGTCTGCATTTCATCCGCGTAGCTGGTGATGAAAATGATCGGCGTATGGCGCCCATTCTTGTGCCGTCGGATCAGGTTGGCTGTCTCGAGGCCGTCGATATCCGGCATGTTGACATCGAGAAGGATGACCGCGAACTCGCCCTCCAGCACGCGCTTGAGCGCTTCCGTGCCCGAATGCGCCTCGACGATCTGGGCATCCAGATCCTCGAGCAAGGTGCTGTAGACGAGCAGCTTTTCCGGCAGGTCGTCGACAATCAGAATGCGGGCGGCGGCCAGTACGCGTGGATGGGACACGTTCAATCCTTCAGCCAGGCGCGCAACGCAGCCAGCAGATCCTGCGTGTTGACGGGTTTCGACAAATAGTCCCAGGCGCCTGCCGCGATGCATTTCTCGCGATCGCCTTTCATCGCCTTGGCGGTCACCGCAATGATGGGCAACTCATGCCTCTCGGGGATCTTGCGGATCTCCTGGATGGTGGTGATGCCGTCCATCTCCGGCATCATGATGTCCATGAGCACCACATCAATGCTCGGATCTTGCAATACGTGTTGGATCGCCTCAGCTCCATTGTCGGCGGAGATTACGATCATACCCTGCTCGTCGAGCACTGTGGCGAGCGCGAAAATGTTACGCATATCGTCGTCGACGATCAGCACTTTGCGATCTGCGAGCACCTGCTGCGACTCCCGCAGCGACTCGAGCTCGTAGCGTGCCTTCTCGCTCAGCGAGTCCACGCTGCGGTGGAGGAAGAACACGGTCTGCTCGAGGAGGCGCTCGCGCGAGGGTGCCTCGCGCAGGGTAAGGCGATCCTTGAAGCGTTGCCGGAACTCCTCATAACACCCGACGGCGCGGTCGGCAGCGTAAAACACGACAGCCGGTTGTCGCAGTCCCGTGCCGGAGTCGATTAGCAGTGGCTCGCACGCCTGCGGGTCCAAAGTCGGCGCGCCCGGCCCGATGACCAGACAGTCGATAGGCTGCTCGCGTAGTAAAGCGGCTGCTGCGGCAGCGGTCTCAAACGCAAAGATCCGCACATCAGTTCCCGATAGCAGCTCAATGATCTCGTCCCGTTCCGCGGTGTCCGCCATGAGAATCAGCAGGTGACGTTCCGGGCGGGACACGAACCGATGCAGATCCTGAAGGGCCTCATCCAACAGCTCCTTCGACTGCAGCGGCTTGGCGATGAAGCCGGCCGCGCCAGCTTCGAGCGCCTGGCCGCGCGCATCGTCGGTCGAGATGACGCACACGGGGACATGGCGTGTGGAGAGATGATTTTTCAATCTATTGAGCACCCGCCAGCCGTTCATGTCGGGCAGGAAGATGTCGAGTGTTACGGCGTCCGGCTCGAAGTCGCGAGCCAATGCGAGAGCTCCGGAGGCTAAAGTGGTGGCCAGTCCCTTGAACCCTTTCTGACGCGCGCTTTCCAGCAACACGCGCGCGAACGCCAGGTCGTTTTCGACGATCAGCAGAACGCGGTCATCAGGTTGGATCGAATCGCGATCATCCTGCACCTCGTTCAGTGTCAGTGGTTCCTCCTCGGGCTCGTCGGCGAGGTTCGAGGCGTTGAGTGGTATATGGATCGGAGTGTCAATGAACAGCTCGTTCAGCTCCACGTTGGGCGTCTTCGCCAAAGCGAGCATTTCCGCGGCGGTGCGCTGCCGGGTCGAACGTGATCCGATGTAAGTCTGCGGAATATAGAGAGTGAAAATGCTGCCCTTGCCCGGGGCGCTCACCAGGCGGATCTCCCCGCCCAGGAGCTTGGCCAACTCGCGGCTGATGGCGAGGCCCAGTCCCGTGCCACCGTATTTGCGGCTGGTGCTGCCATCGGCCTGTTGGAAAGCCTCGAAAATGATTTGCTGTTTCTCCGGGGAAATCCCGATGCCGCTGTCGTGTACCGAGAACGCCAGGACCTCGTGCGCCCGCTCGAGCTCCTCATTCTCCGGCCCCCAGCCGCCATCGGCGTGATCGATGGTGAGCGTTACCTGGCCGCGGTGGGTGAACTTGAAGGCGTTGGAGAGCAGATTCTTCAGGATCTGCTGCAACCGCTTGGCATCGGTCACGATGGATCGCGGCAGCTGTGTGCCGCGCATCACGAGAAAGCCGACATTCTTCGCCTCGGCCACGTGCCGGAAGTTGCGCTCCACGTACTGTTGCAGGTCATCGAATTGCAACTCCCCGACATCGACCACCACCGTGCCGGACTCGATCTTCGACAGGTCCAGAATGTCGTTGATGAGCATCAGCAGGTCATTGCCCGCCGAGTGGATGGTGCGGGCGAATTCCACCTGGCGCGAAGTGAGGTTGCCTTCGGTGTTGTGTGAGAGCTGGTCGGAGAGAATCAGCAGGCTGTTGAGCGGCGTGCGCAGCTCGTGCGACATGTTGGCGAGGAACTCGGACTTGTACTTCGAGGTGAGCGCGAGCTGTTTGGCCTTTTCCTCCAGAGCTTGCCGGGCCTGCTCCACTTCGCTGTTCTTGCGCTCCACCTCCTGGTTCTGATGCGCGAGCAGCTGCGCCTTCTCCTGCAGCTCGAGGTTCGTTTGCTGCAGCTCCTGCGCCAGCGACTGCGACTGCTGCAGCAGGTTCTCGGTGCGCATGTTGGCTTCGATGGTGTTCATCACCACACCGATGCTTTCGGTGAGCTGGTCGAGGAACACCTCGTGGGTGGAGTTGAAGCGCTCGAGGGAGGCGAGCTCGAGCACGCCCTTCACCTGTCCCTCAAACACGATCGGCAGGACGAGGATGTCCTGCGGCGCACTCAGCGACAGGCCGGAGGAGATACGGATCGCATCCGCCGGCACGCCATGCATCACGATCTTCTGCTTGTCGGCAGCGCACTGGCCGACGAGCCCTTCTCCGAGGCTCAACTCTTTGCCGTGCGCCCCATGACCTCCGGATGCGTAGCTGGCCAGCAACCGCAGCTTTTGCGCAGCTCCGATGCCGTCGAGGACGTAAAACTCCGCCTGCTGCGCGCTTACCACGGGCGCGAGCTCGGACAGGATCACCTGTCCGACCGCCACCAGATCCTTCTGTCCCTGGAGCAGGCGGCTGAACTTGGCGAGGTTGGTTTTGCGCCAGTCCTGCTCCGTGTTCTGCAGGGTGGTGTCCTTGAGATTGCGGATCATCTCGTTGATGGTGTCCTTGAGGGCAGCCACTTCGCCCTCGGCCTGCACGGTGATGGACCGTGTCAGGTCGCCTTTGGTCACCGCCACCGCCACTTCTGCAATGGCGCGCACCTGCGTCGTCAGGTTCGCCGCGAGTTGGTTGACGTTTTCGGTCAGTCCTTTCCAGGTTCCCGAGGCGCCGGGCACTTTTGCCTGGCCACCCAGTTGTCCCTCCACGCCCACCTCGCGCGCGACCCCCGTCACCTGTTCGGCGAAAGTCGCCAGGGTGTCGGTCATGCTGTTGATGGTTTCGGCGAGCTCGGCGATTTCTCCTTTGGCCTCTACTTTCAGTTTCTGCTTGAGATCGCCGTTGGCCACCGCGGTCACGACCTTCGCGATACCCCGCACCTGGCTGGTGAGATTGCTCGCCATCAGGTTTACGTTGTCGGTCAGGTCTTTCCAGGTGCCGGATACGCCTTCCACGCGGGCTTGCCCGCCCAGGCTGCCTTCCGTGCCGACTTCGCGCGCCACGCGTGTCACTTCGGAAGCGAACGATCGAAGTTGGTCCACCATGGTGTTGATGGTGTCTTTGAGCTCCTCGATTTCACCCTTCACGTCGACGGTGATTTTCTTCGACAGATCACCCGCCGCCACGGCGGTTGTCACTTCGGCAATGTTGCGCACCTGGCCGGTGAGGTTGCCCGCCATGAAGTTGACACTCTCGGTGAGGTCCTTCCAGGTGCCAGACACGCCTTTCACGGCTGCCTGACCACCGAGGATGCCCTCGGTGCCTACCTCGCGCGCCACACGCGTGACCTCGGAGGCGAACGATCGCAGTTGGTCGACCATCGTGTTGACGGTGTTTTTCAGCTCGAGAATCTCGCCTTTGACATCGACGGTGACTTTCTTTGACAGATCGCCAGCGGCGACGGCCTTGTTCACTTCGGCGATGTTGCGCACCTGACCGGTGAGGTTGCCGGCCATGAAGTTGACGCTCTCGGTGAGAGCTTCCCACGTGCCTGACACGCCCTCCACGCGCGCCTGGCCGCCGAGAATTCCTTCAGTGCCGACTTCACGCGCCACGCGCGTGACCTCGGTTGCGAACGAGCTGAGCTGCTCGATCATCTTGTTAATCGTTTTGGCGGTGCGGAGGAACTCACCTTGCAGAGCCCGGCTCTCGATCTCCAGAGCCATGGTCTTCGTGAGGTCCCCCTGCGCAAATGCGCCAATGACGCGCGCGACTTCCGTGGTCGGATGGACGAGATCGTCGATCAAAGCATTGATGTTTTCGATCGAGTCTTGCCAGAACCCGCTGACGTTGCCGAGCGAGGCACGGTGACGGAGCTTGCCTTCCCGTCCAACCACTTGATTGAGCCGGGCCAACTCACGCGCGGTGCGCACATTGAGCTCGACGACCTCGTTGAAAGCCTCGGCTATGCGGCCGGCCTGTCCCGGCCATTCCTCGGGCAGGCGGACATCGCTGTTGCCGCGTTTGAGGGCGATGAGGGCGGCCAGAATCTGGCTGGTCTCGCCGTTGAGAGTCGATTCCTCAGCGCGTTCCCGGGAAGAAGAGCGGGTGCTCGCGCTTTGAATCTTCGGTCGCCGCGCCGGTTTGCGCGGCGCGGGCGGGCTCTTGAATACGTGCATGGTGGAGGGGCCGCTCCGTGGAGGCATCTGTTATTACACGTGCCGTCGTGCGGGACGTCACGGTGCTAGACCCACCCTGCTTGTCGCGAGCTCTTATAGATGCAGCACAGAAGCGCATCCCGAGCCCGTCTTGATCCAAGCCAACCATTTTACGAGCAGTGCCGATGTGGCGGCAACGGAGGATTTACGGTTTAGCGCACAACCCTCAAGGGTCGAGCGTTTCGTGCGATTCCCAATGCGCCGCTGCGAACGACTTCGAGCAGTTCCGCATCGTGCGCGAGCTCGGTGACGAAGGCGTTGACTTCCGCTTCGCTGCCTGTGAGCTCTACGATGAACCCCTCCTGTACCGGGTCCAGCACACGGCCCCCGAGCCGGACCACATGGCCGCGCACAGTGTCGGTACGCTCAGGCCGTACCTTCAGCTTCAGCAGTACCAGCTCCCGCTCAAGATGCTCTCCCAAGGTCATGTCTTCGACATTGACCACGTCGACCAGCTTGTTGAGCTGATTGGCAATCTGTTGAATGACCGCGTCGGACCCTTTCGTGACCAGGGTGAGGCGCGATACAGTCGGATCGTCGGTCGGGGCGACGGAGAGAGTCTCGATGTTGTAGCCACGGGTGGAGAACAGACCCGCCACCCGAGCGAGTGCGCCTGCTTCGTTCTGAAGCAGGATCGCGATGATGTGGCGCATTGGGGTCATGGACTGGGAATGGATTCCTTGGCTGTGCACAACCTCATGATAACGGGTGCCGGGCTCCCCGGCTTGCGGCTTTGCGCCACCAGCGCAAGCTGCTAGGCTCAATCGTTCCCTTTAAAGAGTGCGCGACGTCATGAGCGACACGGTAATTCAGCCCCGCCCCTTCGGGCATCCGCTTGCCGGCCAGAAAATGGCGGGCGCCCGGATGATCATGCAGGTATTGGCGGATGAAGGGGTTACCGCGATTTTCGGCTATAGCGGTGGGGCGATCCTGCCGACCTATGACGCTGTCTTCCTTTATAACGAGCAGCAGGGCCGCATCGGCGAGCCGCCTGTCCCGCTGATCGTGCCCTCGAACGAGCAGAGCGCAGCTTTCATGGCTGCCGGCTACGCGCGCGCCACCGGTCGGGTGGGTGTCTGCATTGTCACCTCGGGGCCCGGCGCCACCAATACTGTTACGCCGGTGCGCGATTGCATGGCCGATTCGGTACCTATTGTGGTGATTTGCGGCCAAGTGGCCACGGGCGCCATCGGAACCGACGCCTTTCAGGAGGCACCGGTCCCCTCAATCATGGGTGCGGTGGCCAAGCACATTTTCCTGGTGACCGACCCGACGAAGCTCGAAGCGACCATCCGGACTGCTTTTGAGATCGCTCGCACCGGTCGCCCGGGCCCTGTGGTGGTCGATATTCCGAAGGACGTGCAGAACTGGGAAGGGATCTTCCACGGCGGTGGCATGCTCCCCATCCCGGGCTATCGGCGCAGGATGAAGGAGCTGTCGGACCACACTCTGGATTCGCATGAGGCCGCCCGATTCTTTGAAATGCTGGGCGACTCACAGCGGCCCCTGATCTACGCCGGCGGCGGCGTCGTGAACGCCGGGGCTGCGACAGCGCTTGCCGAATTCGCGGCCGCGTTCGACATCCCGGTCGTCACCACTCTGATGGGAATCGGCTGCGTGGATACCGAAGCCCCGTTGTGCCTGCGCATGCTCGGCATGCACGGTACGGCCTTCGCGAACTACGCCGTGGATGACTGCGATTTCCTCATTGCCGCTGGCGCGCGCTTCGATGATCGCGTGGCCGGCGTGCCGGCCAAGTTCGCCAGGAACGCCAAGCGCATTGCGCACCTCGACGTCGACCGCGCGGAGGTGAACAAGGTCAAGCGCGTGCAGTGGAGTCACATCGGCTTACTGACCGAGGCGTTGCAGGCCCTCACCGCATACGGCCGTCGCGAGAAATTCAAACGCGACCTGAGCCCGTGGCACGCACACGTGACCGAGCTGAAGCGCGTGTACGCGATGAACTACGATCGTGCCAGCCCGCTCATCCAGCCGTACTACGTCCTCGAAGAGCTCAACAAACATACGCGTGGCGAGGCGATCATCTCGACCGGGGTCGGCCAACACCAGATGTGGGCCGCGCAGTACTTCGATTTCCAGCGTCCGCGCCTGTGGCTCACCTCGGGCAGCATGGGCACCATGGGCTTCGGCCTGCCCGCGGCAATCGGCGCGCAGATCGCCAACCCGCGCCGCCTGGTCATCGATATCGACGGCGACTCGAGCATCCGCATGAATATCGGTGAGCTCGAGACCGTCACCACCTATGACCTGCCAGTCAAAGTCGTCGTGCTCAACAACTGCGGCGACGGCATGGTCAAGCAATGGCAGAAGCTGTATTTCAAGGGACGTCTGTCGGCCAGTGACCGGTCGCTTCACAAGAAGGACTTCATCAAGGCCGCCCAGGCGGACGGATTCCGCTACGCCGTGCGTCTGGATCGTAAGGAAGATGTGCCCCGGGTGATCGAGGAGTTCGTGAAGTTCGAGGGCCCAGCGTTCCTCGAAGTCATGATCGATCCCGATGCGGGTGTGTATCCCATGGTCGGTCCGGGGCAGAGCTATGAGGAAATGATCACCGGTGACTTCATTCCGTCACGGTACAAGGTGAGCATCAAGACACCCGGCCCCTCCGAGATGTTCTAGTCCAACAACGCCATCGGCTCATGAAATATCTGCACACCATGGTTCGCGTCACCGATATCGACGCGTCGCTGCGCTTCTACTGTGACGCGCTGGGTCTGAAGGAAGTCACGCGCAAGGAGGTTCCCCAGGGTCGCTTCACCCTGGTGTTCCTGGCAGCCCGCGGCGACGAGAGCGCGCAGGTGGAGCTCACCTACAACTGGGACCCCGAGTCCTATTCCGGCGGACGCAACTTCGGACACCTCGCGTACGAAGTGGACGATATCTACGCGGCCTGTCAGAAGCTGCTCGACCACGGCGTGCCCATCAATCGCCCGCCGCGGGATGGAAAGATGGCGTTCGTCCGGTCGCCGGACAATGTTTCGGTCGAGCTGTTGCAGAAGGGTGCCGCGCTGGCGCCGGCGGAACCCTGGAAATCCATGGCCAACGTGGGCGTCTGGTAACAGCCGGCCCGATTGCGCGACGTACCCGGCCTGTTGATCGCGGCAGTGTTCGCGACCCTGACCTTCGCGGTCTGGGCGTTCCTCAATCGTCCGACACTCGAGCCACCCTGGCCCGCCCGGATCCAGGGTTTTGCGTTCTCGCCTTTCCGCAACGGCGAAGATCCCACCCACAAGGAAATGCCCACGGACGGGGAGATCGATCAGGATCTGCAGCTGCTCGAGGGCAAGACGCTGGCGGTGCGCACCTACAGCACCTACGGGACGCTCGCACATGTGCCGCAGCTGGCCGAGCGCCACGGTCTCAATGTGACGGTCGGGGCGTGGATCGACGATCACACCGGCGCTAACGAGATGGAGCTCGATGCGGCCATCGAGCTGGCGCGCAGCCAAATCAACGTCGTGCGTGTGATCGTCGGCAACGAGGTCGTTCTGCGCGGCGACATTCCCATCGAGCAACTCGAGAAGTACCTCGATGAGGCGCGCGATGCCATCGGTCAACCAGTCGGTACCGCCGAGCCGTGGCACGTGTGGCTCGCGCACCCTGAGCTTGCTGACCACGTTGATTTCATCGGCGTGCACCTGCTGCCGTATTGGGAGGGCGTGAGCGTCGACACGGCCGTCGACTACTCGTTCTCACAGTTCCGCCGCCTGCAGAAGGCTTTCCCGGGCAAACCGATTGTCGTGGCCGAGATCGGCTGGCCGAGCCGGGGCCGCACTCGTGAGTATGCGGTCGCTTCGGATTCCAACGAGGCCCTTTTCCTGCGCCGCTTTCTCAAGCGCGCTGAGCGGGAACAGATCGTCTACTACGTCATGGAGGCGTTCGACCAACCTTGGAAGGCCTACCAGGAGGGCGCTGTCGGGTCGTACTGGGGTGTGTACGACGTCAACCGGAATCCGAAATTCGAATTTACCGCGGCGATTGTGCGGGTGCCCGAGTGGCACGTGCTGGCCGCCATTTCGGTGGCCGTGGCGCTGCTGGTGCTGGGTGTTTTCTATTTGAACAGCGCAGCGTTGCGCAATCGCGGCCGAAGCTTTCTAGCGGTGGTCGTGTACACGGCGGCGACCATCGCGGTCTGGGTGTTCTACGACTTCACACAACAGTACATGACCGTCTCGAGCGTCGTTGCTGGTGTATTGCTTCTACTGGGTATGTTGGGTGTGATTCTGGTGCTGCTGTCGGAGGCGCACGAATGGGCGGAAGCTCATTGGGTGAACTACCGCCGGCGTCTCGGGGCTCCCGCTCCCGTGCTCGCCGACGATTGTGAGCCGCAGCCGAAGGTCTCCATCCATGTGCCGGCGTATAACGAGCCGCCGGAGATGGTGATCGAAACCCTGGATGCACTCGCGCGGCTCGATTACTCGAATTACGAAGTCCTGGTGATCGATAACAACACCCCGGACGAGAGGGTCTGGCGCCCGGTGGAGGCCCATTGTGCCCGCCTGGGCGAGCGCTTCCGCTTCTTTCATGTCGCGCCGCTTGCCGGCTTCAAGGCTGGCGCTCTGAATTTCGCTCTGCGGCACACCGCTCCCGATGCGCGGATTGTTGCCGTGATCGACAGCGACTACGTCGTGGATCCCGGGTGGCTGCGCGATCTCGTACCTGGCTTTCAGGATCCACGTGTCGCCATCGTCCAAGCACCGCAGGACTACCGCGACGAACACGTGAGTGCGTTCAAGGCAATGTGCTATGCCGAGTATCGCGGGTTCTTCCACATCGGCATGATCACGCGCAACGAGCGTAACGCCATCATCCAACATGGCACGATGACTATGGTGCGCCGTGCGCAGCTGGAGACGGCGGGTTGGGAGCAGTGGTGCATTACCGAAGACGCCGAGCTCGGCTTGCGGATCTTCGAGGCTGGTTTCGAGGCGACCTATACGCCCACCAGCTACGGCCGCGGGCTGATGCCGGATACGTTCATTGATTTCAAGAAGCAGCGTTTCCGCTGGGCTTACGGCGCTATGCAGATACTGAAGCGCCACGCCCGCGCTTTTTTTATGGAGGGCGGCCCGCTTTCCCCAGGCCAGCGGTACCATTTCATCGCAGGATGGTTACCGTGGGTCGCCGACGGATGCAACATGCTCTTCAATGTGGCCGCCCTCGGCTGGTCCGCCGCGATGGTGCTGGATCCGCATCGGATCGATCCGCCGCTGGTCATGTATTCGGTGCTGCCGCTGTCGCTCTTTACCTTCAAACTGGCGAAGCTGGTACATCTGTACCACGTACGGGTGGGCGCCAATTTCCGGCAGACGTTCGCGGCCGCGGTCGCCGGCCTGGCCCTGACACACACCATCGGCAGGGCAGTGGTGAAGGGGCTGCTTACACACAACGAGCCGTTCTTCCGTACGCCAAAGACCGGCCAGTCGGCGCGGCTGTTGCACGCACTGGCGGCGGCACGCGAAGAGTCATTGATGATGATTGGTTTATGGCTCGCCGCGTGGGGCGTCGCTCACTCGCCGCAGCAGCACGGTCCCGATCGGTTCGCGTGGATCGTAGTGCTGCTGGTCCAGTCGGTTCCGTACGTCTCGACATTGTTGGCCTCGTTCGCGAGCGCGTTTCCGTTGCCGGCCCGCCTGCTAGGGGTCGGCTACCGGTCATGGGCGAAGGTCGAGCTACCGGGCTGACCGAGTCGCTGGCATGACCCGCGGACGTCTTCGAGCCATAGCGTTGATGCTCATTGCCGTGGCGTCTTTCGCGGGCATGGACGCGATGCTCAAGGTCTTCTCGCAGCATTACCCCGCCATGGAGGTCGCGTTCCTGCGCGGTCTGGCTTCGCTCCCCTTCATGGCGTTGCCGGCGCTCGTCAAAGGTCGGTACCACGATCTGAAACCCAATCGCATCGGCATGCACCTGTTGCGCGGGAGTCTGATGGTGGTCATGCTGGCGAGCTTCATTTACGCCGTACGTACCCTGTCTTTGGCGAACGTCTATTCGATCTTTCTGGCGGAGCCTCTCATTGTGACGGCGCTCGCCGTCCCTCTGCTCGGTGATCGTGTCGGTTGGCGTAACTGGATAGCCATCGGCGTCGGGCTCGTCGGCGTGGTCGTCATGTTGAAACCGTCGGCCTCGGGTTTCGTGACCGTGGGGGCCATCGCCGCGCTAGTGGCGGCGACCGCCTATGCCTTGAGTGTTCTTGCCTTGCGGGTGATAACGCGAACGGATTCGACCACGAGCGTGATCGTCTGGACTGTCGGTCTCATGACACTGATAACCGGACTCATTGCCGTTCCCACCTGGGTGCCTCTGCAGCGCGAGCACTGGGCGTGGCTGGTCGCGCTTGGGGTGTTCGGCGCTGTGGGCCAACATCTGCTGACCGAAGCGTTCCGTTCGGCGCCGCCGTCAGTGGTGGCCCCATTCGAATACACGGCTCTGCTGTGGGGCGTGCTCATCGACTGGGCGTTCTGGAACGTGTTGCCCGCGAGCCGAATGTATCTGGGTGGCGGTATTGTGATCGCCAGCGGCCTGTATTTGATTTGGGTGGAACACTCACAGAGAGATGCTCTTGGCAAGTCTTATAGTTGAAGAACCCGAGCTGCGCGTGCAGCGTTACCTTTACCAATACATTCCTCTCTCCGCCGCCATGGGCGTGCAGGTGCGTACCGCTCGTGTAGAGCATGTGAAACTTGCGGCGCCGCTGGCACCGAATGTGAACCACACCGAGACGGTTTTTGGTGGCAGTGCAGCGGCGCTTGCGACACTTTCCGCGTGGACCCTTCTGCATCTACGCCTCGAGCAGTCGCAGCTCGATGCAAAGCTGGTGATCCAGCGCAGCCGGATGGAGTACGAAAAACCCATTCCGGGCGACTTCGAGGCAGTGTGCGATTTCGGGGATGAGTCCGCGTGGGAGCGATTCCGGAAAACGCTCACACGCCATGGGCGCGCGCGCCTTACGCTGGGAGCACATCTGGTGCATTCGAAACTTCGCGTCGCCTCCTTCGAGGGAGACTTTGTCGCTTTGAGTTGAAGGGTGAGCGTGGACTAAATGCCCTTTCTCGCGTTGATTGCAGTGCTGGCCGCGGCGGTCACGCACTCAACGTGGAACCTGTTCGCCAAGAAGGCGGCCGGCTCGCGGCATTTTGTGTGGCTGTATTCAGTCGGCTCGCTCGTTCTCTATATTCCGGTCATCGCGTGGGTGTTCTGGACGCAGAAACCGCACTTCGGTGAGCGCGAGTGTCTGGCGCTGACCGGGACGAGCGTTCTGCACCTCGCCTATTCGCTCACCCTGCAGGCCGGATATCGGGCGTCCGATCTGTCACTTGTGTATCCCATTGCGCGAGGTTCGGGGCCGCTGCTTTCTTTCGCGGGCGCGGCCATTCTGCTCGGGGAGCCGCCGACCCTGCTGTCTGGACTCGGTCTGATCTTGATCGTGGTGGGGATCCTGCTGGTCGCCGGTCTCACTCGGGAGCCGCATCGCGCGCCGAAAGTCGGCATTTTCTTCGGGCTGCTGACGGGCACGTTCATCGCCGCTTACACCGTCAATGACGGCTGGGCGGTCAAAACCCTCGCTCTGTCGCCATTCATCATCGATTTCACGGGCAACGCAGCCCGTGTGGCGATTCTGACGCCGTTCGCACTGCGAGACCGGGAGGGGGTATTTCGGGAAGTGAGGACATACGCGCGAGCTGCCGCGGTCGTAAGCGTCCTCGGCCCTCTTGGCTACATTCTAGTGCTCTTCGCAATGCAGATCGCACCGGTGAGCCACGTCGCACCCGCACGTGAGCTGAGCACGCTGGTCGGGACGTACTTCGGATCTCGCCTGCTTCGCGAGAAGGCGGTGCCGGCGAGACTGGTCGGGGCGACATGCATCCTTGTCGGCGTCGTCAGTCTGGCGTTCGCGCAGTGACTGATGTGCCGTGCGCCAACAGAAATTCAACAACAGACATGGAAGTGAGCCGCGTAGGGGTGCAGAATGTTGGATGCAGCTCGCAAACAAGGGGAAAACGCAACCATGAGCAACGCGGATATTCGGGGACGATTTATCTGGCACGAGTTGATGACGACGGACACGGATGCGGCGGCCGCCTTCTACTCGAAAGTCGTTCCGTGGAAGACGCAGGACTCCGGAATGCCTTCCTACACTTTGTGGATGGCCGGAAAGACTCAGGTCGGCGGCCTGACAGGGCTGCCGCCGGATGGCGCGCAGGGCGGCACGCCTCCGCATTGGATCGTGTACATCGCGACTCCCGACGTCGACGCCACCGTGGCCCACGCGGAGCGTCTGGGCGGTAAGGTTCTGAAAGGTGCCACCGACATTCCGAACATGGGCCGGTATGCGGTGCTGGTGGATCCGCAAGGGGCGACCTTTGCGGTGTACACCCCGCCCGGTCCTGCGCCCGAAGGGGCTGCTGCGCCGGCTGGTCTCGGTGAGTTCAACTGGCACGAGCTCGCCACGACCGACCACGAGGCTGCCTTGAGCTTTTATACCGAGCTTTTCGGGTGGGAAAAAGGTCCGGCCCATGACATGGGCGGCATGGGGATCTATCAGATCATCAATCTCGACGGGGCGCAGGCCGGTGGCATGTATAACCTGCAGGCCTCCTCGTCGCCGCCGCACTGGCTGAGCTACGTGCGAGTTGCGGATTGCGCCAAGGCGACCACCGTGGCGAAGTCGGCGGGCGCACGAATCCTCAACGGTCCGATGGAGGTTCCGGGTGGCAGTTGGATCACCATGATGCAGGATCCTCAGGGAGGCGCATTCGCTGTGGTGGAGCCACCCAAAGTGGAGGCGGTGAAGCCTGCTGCCGCCAAGGCGCCTAAGAAAGCCGCTGCTGAGAAGCCGAAGGCCGCTGCGGCAGCCAAGCCGGCTGCCCGGCAGCCAGCGAAAGCGGCGGCAAAGAAAGCGCCTCGAAAGGCGGCTGCCAAAAAAGCCGCCGCCAAGAGGGGTGGGGCGAAGAAGAAGACCGCCGCGCCTAAGTCATCCAAGAAAAAGGCGGCGCCTAAGCCAGCCAAGAAGAAGGCTGCCGTTAAGCGGCCCGCCGCCAAACGGGGTAAGAAGCCTGCAAAGAAGAGTGGAGGGCGCGCCGGGAAGGCGAAGCGGCGATAGGGTTACGCCGATGGAGTAGTCGTGCCGGCCGGGGGTCGGCCGGCACGACACTTGTTACGATGGAGCTGGCGGCAGCGCCGTTTTTCAAGCTCCGGGTTTACTGCGACTCGGCTTCGGCGGCGCGCCGTCGGTCCGCGTCCAGTTGGGTTGCGGCGTCGAGTTGCTTCTGCACCCGCGCCTCGGTTTCCTTTCCTTGACGGACCTGTTCGGCCTGGGACGCGCCTGCGGCCCCAGCTGCCAGGCCGGTATCGGCCAGCCCGCAGCCGGTGAGGAGGGCGCCGCACACGAGGGTCGCGGCCAGCGACATGACGGTTCTGAGCATGACGACACTCTACCAAGAACCCGTAACCCAGATCGTGACGCGTTCCTTATGGTTCCTGACAACCCATGGCAGTATGTCCTGCCGTTTCGGAGTACCCCATGGCTAAAGGGAACGTGTCGAGTCGCTATGTTGAAGCCAAGCCGCGTGTGCGGCGGGGCTATTTCGAGAGTCGCTACGGGCAATTGCACGTGCATAACGCAATTCCCCCCGGGGGCGGCTTCGAGGAAGGCACCCCGTTGCTGTGCCTTCACAAGGGCCCGTTGTCCGGGCGCATGTTCGAGCGCTTCCTGGGGGTCGCGGGACGTGACCGCTCGGTCTACGCGCCCGATCTGCCCGGTTTCGGCGACTCGGATCCGCCCACTTCGCGGCCTGCCATCGTTGATTACGCCGCAGCGGTCGGGGATTTTCTGGAGACCATGCGTTTCCGCCAGATCGACGTGCTGGGCTACCACGCCGGATCCCTGGTTGCCACCGAGCTTGCGATCACCCGTCCGAAGCAGGTGCGGCGGGTTGTCCTCGTGTCGGTACCCCTGTTAACGGAATCCGAGCGCGAGGCCGCCAGGCGGCTGGCACCCTCCATTGCTGCAAGTAGCGACGGAGCACACCTGGCGACTGAATGGCAAAGGATCGCTGACGTCTACGGGCCGAACGCTCCTGTGGAGCTCATTACCAGCGCTTTCGGCGAGAAGCTCCGCAACGGGATGCACCCCGCGTGGCTGAGTCATGCGGCGTTGCAATATGCGGTACGAGAGCGACTGAGTCTGGTGACTCAGCAGGTGTTGCTAATGAGGCCTCGGGACGAATTGTGGGAGAGCACATTGCGCGCGCGGGAAGCGTTGCCTAAAGCGCGCTGTATCGACATGGCGGATCAGGGCCCGGGAGTGTTCGAGACCTCCCCGGAGCTGGTCGCGGACGGTATCCGGGAATTCTTGCGCGACTGACAGTAAACTTGGAATAAGGAACGAATCCAAGGGGATGTGTCAGTTCCATGAGTGTGCAGTCTGCGGCCGAAAACGAGCTGGACGTCACCGCTGAGCTTCCGGTGCTCGATGTGGCGGCCTATGAGGCAGCCACCGCAGAGTTGAAGAAGGTGGACGCTCCCGCGGCAGTGTCCAACCTCCACTCTCTTTCCGACAACCTGCGGGAGGTGGAGGAACGCCTGCGACTCAAGGGTGAGCGCCTGGCAGAGATTGAAAGAGCGCTGGCGCAGGCGAATGCCGCCCGTGCCGCCGCCGTAGAGAAGCTTGCCCTACAGGACAAGTCGCTATCCCTGGTGCAGGCGGATCTCACCAGGGCGCAGGCGCTCGCGGCGAGCTATTACGAGTCGCTGCAGTCGATGGAAGGCCGCCGTAGCATTTTCCAGGAAATCTCGACATCGCTGTACTGGGAGGTCGACGAGCGCGATGTGCGTCTGAATCGTGCCGAGGGACAGCTTGCGGCGGCGATTGCACGTTCCCGCGACCTCGAGTCCAAACTGATCGATGGCTCGGCTCGTATCGCGAAACTCGAGAAGACGTTTGCTGAGCGTCAGGGTGAGCTGGATCGGGGCGCGGCTGAGAAGGCTACACTGATCGCGAGTGTCAACTCGCTGGAGTCGCGGTTGGCCGAGGCTAACAAGCGACTTTCCGAGCTGGAGGGGGTGGAGGCAGCCGGCACGACGCAACGAAGGCGTACCGAACAGGTCGAGACCGAGTTAGCGTCGGTGCGTGCAGAGTTAGACCAGCGTTCCGCAGCATTGGCGGATGCCGGTACTGAACGAGGCGAGCACATGGGGCGGATCGCGGCGAGCGAGTCCCGCGTGCGGGAGCTCGAGGCGCGGATAGAGGAACAACAGGAGTCCGTGCGGGTACTGCAGGCTGACTCCAACGCGAGCGTGGCTCGTGCCAAGGAACTGGAGAGCGACCTGCGTGCAGCGGAAGACATGATCCATCGCCTGGAGGTCGAGCTGCGCGGTCGCGTTGCGCGGCTGGATGAGCTGGAAAAGACCAACCAGCAGTGGCGCACTACGGTAGAGGAAGCGCGGAACGCGCTTACCGACCGTGATTCGCTGATCCGCAGGCTGGAGGAAGAAACCGCCAACAGCGCCGTGCTGTTAGGAGCAATCCAACAGCGGCTGGATTCCTCCGGAGCGCACGAGATCGCTCCCGACGGGGACAAGAGGCTGTTGATTCGTTGCGAGGGCGACAGCGAGGTGGTGCACGTCCTGGGACGCAAGACCAGTGTCGGCCGCACGCCGGAAAACGATCTTCAGATCGACGCGAAGTTCGTCAGCCGCCATCACGCCGTAATCCTCGCAGGACCCGCGCACACCATTATCGAAGACCTCAACAGCACCAACGGCGTGTTGGTCAACGGCCGGCGGATCACCCGTCAGACGTTGAAGGACGGGGATGCGGTGATGATTGGCAAGGCGAAGTTCCGTTTTGCGGTACGGCCGGCGCATGAGCGCGGCTTGAAATCAGTCTGACACTATCCTTTCCGGTTGATTGCCTGGGTCCATTCGGCGATCTCGTCCTGTGTCATCGCATTGGGCATGGTCAGCCGCGCATCCTCGAAGCCCCACTGTTCCAAGTCCGGCAGATACTGCTCGCGGGAGACGAGCGTGCCCTGGCAGATGCGCCGGCTCGAGGGTGGGCTGTGGATTTCCTCTTCCAGCCGCCCCATGAGGGCGGTCATGGCCCATTCCGGGATTCGGTTGCGCTCCGAAGGGTAGATAAATCCAAACAGACACAGGTGCGAGAGCAATACGCGCCAGTGCTCGCCAAAGCGTCGCAACAGCCGGTCCCAGTCGAGGGTGCGTGCGCATGCGAGCAGCAGGTGCATGACATCGGCGCCGTCGTAGCGTTCGCGCTCGGTCACGAAAGCCTTCGACCAGATCATCTCCTCGGGAGGACAGAGCTTGACCGGCCTGTCGAACACATGTCCGGTGGCGGCGTAGCGAAACCACTCGTCGTCGACCACGGAGATACCATTGCCGGAGCTGAATATGACATCAACCAGAGCGTTGGCGCTCGTGACCTTGCCGAGCCAGTGCGGGTAGGTGAGTTGGGTGTCGCACCCTGACGCATTCAATATGGATGTAATGCTGTCGTAATCCTCGCGCCGTACGAACAGATCGAAGTCCTTCGTATTGCGCACTATGCCGGTGTGGTGATGCAGCGCATAAGCACCGCCGACCAGGAACGGGGCGTCGGCCTCTTCCAGCGTGCGCAGGACGTGCAGGAAAAATAACCGTACCGGCTCTTCGAGCTGCGGCGGCCACTGCTTGTCACTGGGCATGGAGATTGCTCAAAGTTCACCCCTCCCGGAGCTTATGAACAGTAGGAAGCAAGCAATGCGCCTGGCTGCCGTTGGCGATCTACATGTAAAGAAGACCTCGCAGGGGCAACTGCAGCCGCTGCTTACCCCGGTAAATGACCATGCGGACGTATTACTGCTGTGTGGAGACCTGACGGACTACGGGCTGAAGGAGGAGGCTGTCGTTCTGGCAAAGGAGCTCACTGCGGCAGTGCGCATTCCAATTGTCGCGGTGCTCGGCAACCACGATTACGAATCCGGGCAACAGCAGGATGTCTGCCAGATCCTGACTGATGCGGGTATCCACGTACTCGACGGTGAAGCGTTCGAGATCGAGGGAGTCGGTATTGCGGGGGCGAAAGGTTTTGCTGGCGGATTCGGGCGCGGGACTCTCGGTGCATGGGGCGAGCCGGCAACCAAGCGATATGTGCAGGAAGCCATGGATGAGGCTCTCAAGCTCGAAGGCGCGTTGGCACGCCTGCGGACGGCGCGACGGGTGGCCTTGCTTCACTACGCGCCTGTCCGCATGACGGTGGAGGGCGAGCCTGTCGAGATCCTGTCCTACCTGGGTACGAGCCGGCTCGAAGAGCCGATCAACCGGCATCCGGTGGATGTCGTTTTTCATGGGCACGCACATCACGGCGCTCTGGAAGGACGCACGAGCACTGGAATCCCCGTCTACAACGTGGCGATGCCCTTGCTGCTGCAGAAATTTCCAGACCGGCCGCCGTTTCGAGTCGTTGAGCTGGAGGTTGTGGTGAAACCAGCTTCCGCCGCTGGTGTGCGTCAGCCCCCTATCGGCAGCAAAAATGGTTAAGCTTCGCCTCCTCCAGGCGAAACGAGAATTCCGGTGGCGAGTCCTTACATCGAGCGAATCCTGAAAGCACGCGTCTATGATGTGGCGATCGAGTCACCGTTGGATGAAGCGCCGCGCCTGTCACGCCGGCTCAACAATCGGGTGCTGTTGAAGCGCGAAGACCTCCAGCCGGTGTTCTCCTTCAAGCTGCGGGGCGCCTATAACCGCATCGCGCACCTTTCGGAAGCCGCTGCCAGGCGAGGCGTCGTGTGCGCGTCGGCTGGAAATCACGCGCAGGGTGTTGCGTTGGCTGCCAAGAAGCGCGGCATTCCGGCCGTGATTGTCATGCCGCAAACGACTCCGCACATCAAAGTGCAGGCAGTGGTCGACCTGGGCGGCGAGGTGGTGCTGCACGGCGAAAATTATGACAGCGCGCTGGATCGCGCCTTGGTGTTGGCGCGCGAGCGCAATCTCATTTTTGTTCATGCGTTCGACGATCCTGATGTGATCGCCGGGCAGGGCACGATCGGTGTGGAGGTGTTGCGGCAGACCGCCGGCAACATCGATGCGATCTTCGTTCCGGTCGGCGGCGGCGGCCTCATCGGCGGTATCGCCGTTTACGTGAAATACCTTTATCCGCACATCCGGATCATCGGTGTGGAGCCGGAAGACGCCGCGAGTATGTATGAGTCGCTCAAGGCGGGGAAACGCGTGAGTCTCGATCGCGTCGGCATATTCGCCGACGGCGTTGCGGTCAAGCGTGTTGGCGAGGAGACCTACAATCTCTGTAAGGCGCATGTCGACGAGATCCTGCTGTTGGATACGGACGAGATCTGCGCCGCGATCCAGGATGTGTTCGAGGATACTCGCTCGATCGTCGAGCCCGCAGGGGCGTTGGCCGTTGCGGGTATCAAGAAATTCGTCGCTCGCGAAGGCTGGAAGGACAAACGGCTGGTGGCCATCAACAGCGGCGCCAACATGAACTTCGATCGGTTGCGGCATGTGTCCGAGCGAGCCGACCTGGGTGGCGAGCGCGAGGCGTTGCTGGCGGTGACCATTCCGGAGCAGCCCGGTAGCTTTCTGCGTCTATGCGAGACGCTCGGCAGTCGCAGTGTGACTGAGTTCAGCTACCGCTACCAGAGCACGCAGGGCGCGCAGCTGTTTGTTGGGTTCGGGCTCACGCAGGGGCGCGCTGAGCGTGAGGCCGTGGTGAGGAGTTTGCGTGAAGCGCAGTACACCGTCACCGATATGACTGACAACGAGATGGCAAAGCTGCACGTGCGCTACATGGTAGGTGGGCATGCGCGGGGCATCGACAATGAGTTGCTCTACCGGTTCGAGTTTCCGGAGCGGCCGGGGGCGCTGTTGCGGTTCTTGCAGGCAGTGGGGTCGCGCTGGAACATCAGTTTGTTTCATTACCGCAATCATGGGTCGGATTACGGGCGTGTGCTGACGGCGATTCAAGTGCCGCCGCGGGAGCGCACCGACTTCATCGCGCACATCAACGAGCTCCACTATGCGTATGTGGAGGAGACGAATAATCCGGTTTACCGGATGTTTCTCGGGGCGTGACGCTACGAGTCGGGTTGACCGCTTTCCAGGAGCCATTCGCGCCAGATGGCGATCAGGATGGCGAGAATGACTGGGCCGATGAAAAGGCCCACCAGGCCGAATGCCGCGACGCCGCCGATTACGCCGAACATCACGAGCAGGAACGGGATGCGGGTTTCGCGGCTGATGACAAAGGGGCGGACGATGTTGTCGATCCAACTCACGACGATCGTGCCCCAGATGAGAAGGCCGATGCCGGCGCCGGTGTGGCCGGTCGCAATCAGCCAGAAGCCGACCGAGCCCCATAGGAACGGTACCGCGAACGGCAGCAGGCCGCAGACGATGGTCAGCACTGCAAGAAACACGGGGGCGCCAACTCCGGCGATCCAGTAGCCGATGCCTGCGAGGGTGCCTTGCGCTACCGCGGCGAGAACGAGCCCGTAGACTACGGCTTTTACTGTCGGGCCGATGGCGTTGAGGTAGTTGTGAACGCGCGGCCCGAGCACTTGCTCCAACACACGGCTGAACTGGCTGGCGAATTTCTGCCCGTCGCGATAGACGAAGAACAAACTCAATACCGCGAAGAACAGCTTGATCGCATTGCGGCCCACGCCGCCCAGCACGTGCGCGAGCATGGAGACAGAACGCTCCGCCCAGTCGTGGATCTCGGTGTTCAGAGCCTTTGGATCCTGGGACATGCGGGCACTGAGGTCGCTCAGCTGATCGCCGATCCAGGGTAGCTTCAGGAGCGCCGGTGGCAGTTGCGCGCCGTTCGCCAGCAGGGCGTGTATGGCTTGATAGGCGCGAACGATTTCGACGCGCAGGGTGAGGATGAGCCAGGCGAGCGGCACGATCACGGCAGCTGTCATGATAATCGTCATGACGAGCGAGGCGATGGTCTTGCGGCCACCCAACACGCGCACGAACCATTGATAGACCGGCCAGCTCACGTAAGCGAGGATTGCCGCCCACACCATCGGCACAATGAACGGGTCGAGGACCTGAAAGCCGAGTATGACGAGCGCGGCCAGCATGACGGCGGTAATGAGACGCCGCAGCCAGGGTGCGGAAACGAAGTCTTCTGCTTTGTTGAAGGGGCTTAGGTTGGGCATGCTTTGGAAACTATGGTCGCATCAGGTAAGGCCGGCGGTGTCGGACAGGATCATGGTGATGGCCAGGAGGGTGCACACGACCAGACTCAGGTTGCGCCGCAGGCTCAGATAGGCCGCCGGGAGCTCGCCGCCGACGTTGCGATGCTCGTATAACCAGAATGTGCCGAATCCGACCACCAGGAGCGCCAGTCCTCGCTGGCCGCCGAGAACGGCTGCGCCTGCTCCCAGCAGCGCCGGCAGGGTCGCTCCGCCGATGCGCACCGGCCGCCACGCAAGACGCCCCGCCAATGCCAGCCCCCAGTGCACAGCGCCCACGAACGCCAGTACCACGGCGCCGTAAGACACGCAGATCCGCTGCGCCAGCTCACGATCGCCATAGCCGGGCAGCAAGGCGATGCCCAGCAGGCAGAGCACGAACGGCGCCACGCCGACGTAGCTGACGATCTCCGCGGCGGTGTTGAGAGGAGTCGCCGTTTCGCCCTCGGTATTCATGGGGGCGGATGATGCCATGGCGGGAGGTCCTTGGCAGGCCTCAAGTCCGGCTGGCCGGCCACCTTGACCCGGTTGCCCTGCACAGGCAGGCTCCGTGGCCCGCTTCGAGCAGCAGCTTAAGGGAGCTATCAGCATGTCTAATGCCATACCGGCGATCGATGTCGAGGCGCTGGACGCTGCGCGCGCGCGTCAATTGCAGCTTACCAAGCCGCCTGGATCATTGGGGCGACTGGAGGATCTCGCGTGTTGGTTTGCTGCCCGCACCCGGAGCGCGGTGCCTGCCGCGCCCCGCTGTGAGATTTTTGTATTCGCCGGCGATCACGGCGTGGCGGCGCGTGGTGTGTCCGCATTTCCGCAATCCGTGACCGGGCAGATGGTGGGCAACTTCGCGCGGGGCGGGGCGGCTATCAACGTGCTCGCCTCACTCGAGGATTGCCGCATTGAGGTGGTGGATGTGGGTGTAGCTTCGAGCGACCCGCCGCCGCCCGGAGTGCGTAACGAGCGGGTTCGCGCCGGAACCCGCGATCTGACCTCGACAGCGGCAATGACCGCTGACGAGTTACGTGCAGCGCTCGCGGTAGGCGAACGCTGTGCACAGTCGGCCGTCGATCGAGGTGCGCGTCTCTTGATCGCGGGAGACATGGGAATCGCCAACAGCACCGCGGCGGCTTGTCTGATATGTGCCTTCACCGGCGCTACGCCCGAGGCGGTTGTTGGTCGTGGTACCGGCGTCGATGATGCCGGATTAGCTCGCAAGCGTGAGGTCGTGCAGATGGCTCTCGCCCGGGTCGCGCAAGAGGCGGTGCGGGAGGCTTCGCACACGCTTGCGGAGCTCGGTGGGCTGGAGATCGCCGCCATAGCGGGCTTTTACCTCGAGTCGGCACGGCGCGGAGTGCCGGTGATGTTGGATGGTTATATTTCGACAGCCGCCGCGCTGGCGGCCGTGGCGATCGAGCCGGGTGTGGTTGATTGGATGCTGGCTTCGCACCGTTCGGCGGAGGCCGGCCATCGGATCGCGCTGGAGAAATTGAACCTGGAGCCCCTGTTGGATCTGCGCTTACGCCTTGGAGAGGGCACCGGGGCTGCGCTTACGTTGCCGATCGTGCGTGCAGCCCTCGCGTTGCACGCGAAAATGGCGACGTTCGGGGAGGCTGGGGTATCCGAAAAGATCGAGGATTGAAGGGAGCCTCGTGAGCTTGCGCGGCTTGAGGCTGGCCATGCAGTTCCTGACCCGCTTGCCGGTGCCGGGTGTGGCTGACTTTTCACCTCGTGATCTGGCCCGTTCGGCGGCATGGTTTCCGTTCGTGGGTCTTGTTGTCGGGGCTGTAGTCGCTCTGCTGGCCTTTGCGCTGGCTCATCGTAGCGTCGCTCTCGGCGGGATCGTTGGTGTGGTCGCGTGGGTCTGGCTGACCGGTGCGTTGCACCTGGACGGGCTTGCCGATCTGGTTGACGCGCTTGGGGCGTCGCACCGCGATCCGGAGCGATTCTTTGCCGTGTTGGCCGATCCTCATATCGGCAGCTTCGGGGTCGTCAGCATTGTGTTGATTTTGATGTTGAAGGCTGCCGCCCTGGCGATGCTCCCCAGTGACGCTTTGCTGTGTGTGCCCCTGATACTCGCGTGGGCGCGGTTGGGTACGCTCGCCTGGGCCCGCTGGCTCAAGCCGCTGAAGTCAGGTCACGGGGAGCGGTTCGCCTGGCAAATTCCGGCCGGCTGGATCGTGTTTTGGACCGTGGTGCTCTTGGCGGCCAGTGCCGCGGTCGCCCCTACGCTCTGTGTGGCGCCGTTGGTGATTGCCGCTTGGGGTGGCTGGCTGCAGGCGCGGCTGGGTGGCATGACCGGCGATTGTCTCGGGGCGGGTGTCGAGGTCACCGAGGCGGCGCTGCTGACGTGGGTTGCGCTCACTTCAGGCGCAGTGCCAGGCCTGCTGTAACCAGGAACACGGAGTCGCACGCAGCTGCGACCAGTTGGTTGAGGCGTCCCTGTTCGTCGCGGAAGAGTCGCGCGGCCGCGTTCTCCGGTACCAGGCTGGTGCCGACCTCGTTGCTCACGACGATCACTTCTGTGGTGGCCGCCCGTAGACTTTCGATGAACTGGTCGCGCTCGGCATGCCAACCAGGAAGGTCCGCTTGCCATTCGCCCGTCTCGAGGGCTGTGGCGGAGTCGGCGCTCGGCGGTGGCCACAGGCAATTCGCCGTCCAGAGTGTCAAGCAGTCCACCAACAACAAATTCCCGGTACGCCCCTCCTCCCGTACCGCGGCCGCGAGTTGCCGCGGCGCTTCGCGTACTCGCCAGTTTGCGGGTCGCTCTTGCTGGTGCGCTCTGATGCGTGCAGCCATCTCCTCATCGGAGGCGGTGGCGGTTACAACACAACAAACAGCCTGCGAGCGCTCCGCAGCCCAACGGGTCGCGAGCGAGCTCTTGCCCGAGCGCGCGCCGCCTATCAGGAAGGTTCTCATGGGTTGTGCGCCGCGCATGCGCGCTCGAACTCGACGATGTGTCTGGCGACGGTTTCCGGATCTTCGTGGTGCATCATATGTGCGGTACCCGGCACAGTTACAATCTTCAAGTGTCCGAACAACGCGTGTAGCTGCTCGTCCGTGACATGCGGTGTGTAGCGTGAGCGATGCTCCGAGAGCTCGCCCGTAACCAACAGCATCGGGATTTCGAGCCGTGCCCAGCAGGCTTCCGCCTCATCGCGCTTGTACAACACAGGATTCACCATCCGGTGCCGTGGATCGAAACGCAGGAGCACTTCCGCGCTGCCGTCGTCCGCAGGCCGGCTCCAGGCTCCGGCAATGAACTCCGACTTGTCCGTCGTCAGGCGCGGATTGCGTATTCTCAAGATGGAGGCGAGCTGCGCGATGGACTTGTAGCGGCCTTGCTCGAAAGGATCGCGCACCTCGTCGAGCCAGTGGGCGTAGCGTTTGGGCGCCTCTTCAGCGCTGGTGCGCCCGAGTCCGAGCCCCTCGAGATTGACCAGCCACTGCATCCGGTGGGGGCGGATTCCACCGTACATTTTTGCGATGTTGGCGCCCATGCTGTGGCCGATGACTCGGGCCCGGCTTTGGGGCGCCAGCATATCCAGCAGCATGTCGAGATCCGCGAAATAGTCCGGAAACCAATACCCTCCAGAGGCCCACTCGCTGTCGCCGAAGCCGCGCCAGTCCGGCGCGACCAACGTCCACGAGTCCGGCAGACAATCCACCAGAAACTGCCATGTTGCGCCACTGTCCAGGAAGCCGTGCAACAGTACGATTGGGGTGCGGGTGCGCTCACCCCACCAGGTAAGCCGGTGTCGCAGTCCCCGGACAGTGACGTTTTCCTGCCACGGGACGCGGCGGGGCTGGTAGTTCATCGTACTTTCTCTCGCAAGAAGTCATAATCGGTGCACGGCTCAGGCCGGGACAGGGGAGACACTATGAATGCCATGCCGACCCAGGACGAGCGTACGTGGGGAATGATTGCGCATTTGTCTGCGTTCGCCGTGTTCCTGTTCCCCGTCGGCGGCAACATCATAGCGCCTCTGATCATCTGGCTCACCCGACGCGATACCTCCGCGTTCGTCGATGCGGAAGCCAAGGAAGCGCTGAACTTCAACATCTCGGTGTCACTCGGTTGGATCGTGTGCGGGTTGCTTACCTTCGTGCTCGTTGGTATCCCGCTGGGAATCGTGCTGTTCCTCGGGTGGTTGGTGATGACGATTGTCGCCGCCATCAAGGCTAGCGAGGGTGTGGGCTATCGTTACCCTCTTTCGTTGCGCCTGGTGAAATAGCTATTGGATGGGCAGGTCCAGCATGAGCTCACGCAGTTGGGTGAGTTTGAGTCGGGACTCACCGCACGCTGGTTCGATTCAGGCGCAGGAGCCGGACGGCCGCAGCCGCTAACCCGGGCTGCTAGCCTGGCAACGTCTCGTACTGTTTCAGCTCGGGTGGGACGACGAGCCAGGTTGGCAGGTTGCGAGCGAAGATCGCCAGCGTCGGCTCGAACCACGAAGAATCGTCGGCGGAGCCTACGTAGATGGTGTGACTGTCCGTTTTACCCAGCGGGCCGCCGAATACCAGGCTGGCGCAGACTGCACATGAATTGCGAATGGCCTCGCTGCCATTTTCCGCCGGCGAGGCGTACGAAATGAGCGGTCCAGCGATGTGCAACGCCTCGCTCGCGAACACAGCGAACGGAATGAAGCCCGAGCCGGATGCTTTGCGGCAATCCGTGCAGTAACACAGTCCCATGGCCCGCGGCGGCCCTTTCGCTTCGTAACGCACCGCCCCGCACAGGCATCCGCCCGTGACTCTCCTGGATGACTCACTCATGGCTGCCGGTCCTGCTTTCGATGCTGACTGTATGGGTGTACAGTAACACAATGAGCCGCACTACTCTAGGACGAAAAGCTTTCAAGGGACGCGGGACACTCTCGAATCCTCCCGGGCGCTTCGAGCGCCAGGACGTCGAGGAGGTGCACGACGGTTGGTATGAGGAGGACCAGTCTGACTCCATCGCCACCACGGTCGAGCCCGACAAGGCCCGCGGGATCATTTCAACAAATAACTCGCCGGATATCCCGTTCGAGCAGTCGATCAATCCGTATCGTGGCTGCGAGCATGGGTGCGTCTATTGCTACGCCCGGCCGAGTCATGCATTCATGGGGCTGTCGTCGGGAATCGATTTCGAGACGCGGCTCTTCTACAAGGCGGACGCCGGCAGGGTGTTGGAGGAGGAGTTGGCGCGGCCGGGGTATGTCTGCAAGCCGATCACCATCGGCGCCAACACAGACCCTTATCAGCCGGTTGAGCGCAAGCTGCTGGTCACGCGGCAGGTGCTCGAGGTGTTGGCGCGAACCCGGCATCCGGCTTCGATCATTACCAAGGGCGCGCTGATCCTTCGCGACCTGGATCTGTTGACACAGATGGCGCGCGACAATCTCATCAGCGTCGCTGTCAGCATTACCTCGCTGGATTCTGAAACCAAGCGGGTGCTCGAGCCTCGTACGGCCTCTCCACAGGCGCGGCTGAGAGCGCTGCGCGAGCTGAATGCGGCCGGTATACCGACCGGGGTGATGGTTGCGCCGGTGATTCCTGCTATCACGGATCACGAGATGGAGGCGATCCTCGAGGCGGCCGCTGCAGGCGGTGCGCGCTGGGCGGGCTATACACTCGTCAGGCTGCCTTACGAAATCAAAGATCTGTTCCGGGATTGGCTGACCGAGCACTTTCCGGATCGTGCCGCTCACGTCATGTCGCTCATTCAGGATATGCGTGGCGGGCGTGATTACAATTCGAAATTCGGCGAGCGGATGCGGGGCATCGGGCCCATTGCCGAATTGCTGCGGAACCGCTTCAAGATCGCTTGCAAACGGCTTGGGATGAATTCCGGAAGTCGGGAGATGCCGGAACGAACTCAGCTGTTCCAGCCACCCTTACGCGAAGGCTCGCAGCTATCATTAGGGCTGTGAAGCGGTGGCACGCCTCGAGCGTGGGAACCGCCGGTGCTCTGTGTAGTCTTAGCGTAAGGGTCGGTGGTGCCGCCAGCGAGCAAGAACACCGAAATGCGCGCGCAATGGGACGTGATTTTGATCGCCACGGCTTGCACCTGGGCCGTGGGTGCCGGCTGTGCGTCGAAGAAACCGGCCGAGGAAGTCCCCGCGGCTGCCGCAGACCGCGGCTGCGCCGATGCGCAGGGTGATCCTCAGATTGAGTCCCTTCTTACGCAGCCGGCCAGCGACTGGCGGCTGAGTGAAATCAACAGACGGATGTACCAGTCACTTCATGCGTTGGACGTTGAGTTACGTAGAGAACAGCGACTTGCTGAGTGCGAGCATCCGGCGCTGAGCGCGCGATCGGAGGCTGCTCTGGATAATTCGACTGCACAGTCGTCAATTGCCGGTGGCGTCGCCCACGCCACTGCGCTTCGTAGTACTGGCCGCACCGCCAGCGGTGGCGGCGGGAATGGCGCGACGGCGCCCAAAATTACACCCGGCAGCGACAATGACATTGTGGCGCGCCGCCTACGCAAAGCAGCAGAGCAGGAATCGGATCCCGCGCTCCGCGCCAAGCTGTGGAAGGAATACACTGATTACATCCACGGCGGCTCGGCAAGGTGATGTGCGTGGATATTGGCATTGTAATGGGCCAAGTTTCGTAGGCAGGGTCCTTGCGGGTCTGCCAGTGCATTCAAAGCTTTAGTTCTGGTTCAGGGAGAGTGAGGCAGTCTTAGCCCCTGTGAGGGCTCAGGCCCGCTGGCGACAGGCGCGAAGCTTGCTTAGGCTTAGGCGTGTGGACAACTCAGAAGTCATGACAGAGGTAGTTCCCCCAATTAACGGAAAGCGTCTCGACTCACGCTTCACGCTGCTCGAAAAGCTTGGCTCGGGCGGCCAGGGCGAGGTGTGGCGTGCGCACGACGATACGCGCGGGCTCGACATCGCCTTGAAGGTTCCGGCGAACGCTGACGCCAACAACCAGGAAGTGTTGGCTCTGTTCGAGCGCGAGCATGCGATCGCCAGCCGCCTGGATCATGCTTCGGTGCTGAAGGTATTTCCGCCGCACCGCTCGGGCGACACGGTGGTGTTGCCCATGGAGCTCGCTACCGGCGGGGATATGCGCCGCATGCGTGGTGCCGGATATCTCGACATCATTCCGGTGTTGCTCGACATCGCGCAGGCGCTGGAGCACGCGCACGACCGCGGCATCATTCATCGGGACTTGAAGCCCGGCAACGTGTTGTTTGATGCGCGCGGGCGGGTGAAGCTGGCCGACTTCGGTGCCGCGGGTACGACCTCGACCACCGCGGCGGACGCGCGCCGCCAAGGTTTGTCGCCGTTCACGGCGAGCCCGGAACAGCTGCGGGGTGAAGCGCCGACTGAAGCTGACGATATCTACGGGCTGGGCGCATTGGCCTACGAACTGCTGTCGGGCTACCCGCCCTACTATCCGCATTTCGATCTGCGCCGCGCGCAGGAAGATCCGGTTCCGGAGCTCGTTCCAACACGGCAGGTGCCACCTGGACTGAGCCAGCTGGTGATGCGGATGTTGGCCAAGAACAAACACGAGCGTCCGCGCTCAATGCGAGAGGTGATCGACGAGCTCGACGCCGCATTGAACGACACGTTGGCCTTCGATTTTGAGTCTATCGTCGACCCGGCTCACGGTGCGCCTACTGCCGCCGTGTCCGTTACGCCGCCTCCGCTGCCGCCGCGGACGCAAAGCCGTGCCGAGGATCTCGACGAGGAGCCGCCCGACCTGGCGCTCATTCCCGATTTGCTCGTTGCCAATTCCCTGGTGGTTACGCACTCCGGGAAGCCGGTGAAACCGGGTGCAGCGGAAGGAAAGTCGGCTGCGACGAAGGCAGCGGCGTCCACGAATGCGCCGTCGTTGGATGAAACTCAGGCTCTTCCGCCATTGATCTTGGCCGAGCTTGCCCAGTCGTCGATCGACGAAACGCAGGCGCTGCCCCCGCTGACACGCCAAATGTTGGCGGCGTTGGGCGCGGCGGCACACACAAATGCTGTGGCGGCGGACCTGGCGGAAGCGCTGCCTCAAAATCCAGTTGCGTCGCATGTTGCGGCGGCGCTAGGTCGCGTAGCGAGCGTCGAGTCAACGGCCTCGGATGAGACTCAGGCGCTACCGCCCTTGACGTTGGATGCGCTGGCCGCGGAAGGTGCGGCGGCACATTCGAACGCAACATTGTCCAACATAACGCAGGCTCTCCCGGAGGAGTTCGGCGCCTCGCAGATCGAGGTCGCTCCGGCGCAGGCATCCAAAGCTGATCCAAGTTGGACGAACAAGACGCAGGTATTGCCGGAAGAGTCCGGGACCTCGCGTGTTGAGGTCGCGCCGGCGCAAGCGGGAAAGAGTGATCCGGCGTGGGCCAATCGGACGCAGGTGTTGCCGGAGGAGTCCGGGGCGTCGCGCGCCGAGGCCGGACTGGCACACGGCTCGAAAGCTGATCCGAACAGGACGCAGGTTCTACCGGAGCAGCCGGCAACAACGGGTGCCACGACAGCGGCACACGCGAAACTCGCGGCGGGTCGCGCGGCTCAGGCAGACCGCGCTCGGGCCAACGCATTGCAATCGGCACAGCCGCAGCCTTCTAAGTCCGATATGACCTGGAGGCACTCTGGGTCGACGACAGCGCTGCCGCGCACCGAGGGCACAACCGCGCAGTCGCAGCGGCGCGCAGGTGCGGCGGCTAAGCCCAGCGACGCGGCGCGCCGATTCCCAACTCCGGCGCAGCAGCTGCAGTCGCTGCATGCGCAGTCGGCGGTGCGTGCACCGGCGCAAAATAGCGAGAAGGCGCAACAGGAGCCGGTCCGCGCCTCGATCGCTCAGGTAGCGGCGGGCCAACGCGAGGTCGCGCCGCAGCACGCGGAGCATGTAATGCACGCGACGCTCGCGGCTGTCGGAGTGGGTGGTGGTGTAGGCACCGTTGGCCCGAGCATGACGACCGGCGAACGACCGCTTTGGGAGAGTTTGCAACTCGACGCTGTACCGCGTGTGACTCGCCTCGAGCCTATGCGGCGGCGACGTTGGCCCCTTGTACTGTTAGGTGCATTAACGGGTATCGCCATCGCGGTGTTCTATTGGTTGCCTCGCTACGCGCCGCAGAGTCTGCCAATGGATGTTGAATCGATCACGCAGGCAGCCAAGAACCTGGCGTCTGCGTTGCCAACAGCAAGGCCCGACGCAGCGGCCGATGATGAGAGTGCGTCTCCGGCCGACAGCCCTGCTGCCGCTCCGGCGGTTACTGCGACATCTCCCGGCGCGACGCCGGACGGTTCGGCAGATGCCAGGTTGCAGGCAACTAGAGAGAATTTCGATCGCCGTCTCGCCGCGCTCGACGCACGTGGTGCGGGCGTGTGGGGTGGTCCGGAATTCGCCATGGCCAAGATGCGCGCTGCGGAGTCGACCGGTGCGCGTGACGCAGGCAATGGACGAATGGCGCAAGAGCGCTTAGCCGATGCCTCTCATCTGCTCGACGAAGTGGAGAGCCGTGCACCGCAGGCACTGGCCGCGGAGCTGGCTGCGGGCGAGAAGGCATTGGCCACGGGTCAAGAGGCGGCTGCCAACCAGGCATTCGAGCTCGCGCGGCGGATCGATCCCAACGATCGGCGGATAGCCGAAGGGCAGCGACACACACGAAACATGAGTGGTGTTCTGCCGCTCCTGGCGGACGCGCAGAACGCCGAGAGCGCTCGGAATTATTTCAGGGCAGCCCAGGACTATAGTCAGGTCCTGTCCCTGGATACCGGTAACGAGAAGGCGCGCGCCGGCCTTGCCCGGGCTAACGCGGCCTACGGATACGACAACTACGCTAAGGCTGTTGGGTCCGGTTTTGCCGCGCTCGGAGCTGGGCGCCTCGATGACGCTCGAGCGGCCTTCGACAAGGCTCGGACTATTAACCCCAACGGTTCTGAGGCAGCTGATGGGCTGCGCCGCGTGGGAGCCGCGCTGTCTGCCAAAGGGTTCGCGACCACACGCCAGCGCGCCACGGGTCTTGAAGCGCAGGAACGCTGGGACGAGGCGGTAGAGGCGTACGACTCGGCGTTGAAAGCGGATCCTTCGCTCGCCTTCGCGCAGCAAGGAAAGCGACGTGCCGCGGCTCGCGCGGAACTTGGGGCTTCCATGCAGGCGATCATCGACCGGCCGGATCGGCTGGCCTCGGCGCCGGTGCGTGAACAAGCGCGTGCTCTGCTGCAGAGTGCAAATGAGCAGACGACTTCCGGTCCGGTGCTGCGCTCGCAGATTGCCCAATTGGAGCTGCTCCTGCCGCAATACGAGAGGGTCGCGCGGACCGACTCCCCCGTGGCCGCTGGCAAGCCGGTGAGGTTGTCGCTGGTGTCCGATAACGCCACGGAGGTGGCGATTCCGAGCATCGGACAATTCGGCACATTTGCGAAACGCGACATCGAGCTCAAGCCCGGACGTTATACGGTCATCGGAACGCGCGATGGCTATCGCGACGTTCGCCGTGACATCACCATCACTCCCGGGGAAAATCAGACGATCAGTGTAAGCTGCTCCGACCCGATCTGAGAGTGTGAGTGATTCCGCGTCGATAAGACCCGCCGCCTACGCGCAGGTGCGCGTTCGGGAACCATTGGGTGAGCGCATCTTCGGTGAGGCGCTTTCAGCGGGTGGTGGGCGTGCGGGGGATGCCGTCGCCGAGGGCGATCCAGACATTCTGGTGCCCGGGGCCGACCCGGGCGTTTCCTTCCGTATCGAGCGGCATAAAGGCGTCTGGGTTGTTCAGCCGGCCGGGAAGTCCGTCAGGTTTAACGGCCGACCCCTCACGGCCCCGTGCGACCTTCGCAAGCACGACGCTCTGGGTGTCGGTGAAGCCCAGATCGTTGTACGGGATGTGACGCGCACCCTGCTGCGTCTCGATGTGCACCACTTGGTCGGAAACGCGACCGTAGCGCCGGCGGCGACTTTGGCGACTCTGCTGGTCGGCGACGGCGGGGATGAGGATGTCGAAATCCAACCGCTCGATGGCCTGCGCATCCCTTCCCTGCCCAAAGCGAGTGCCAGACCGAGTGCATCACTCCGCCCGGCGAGCCCGTTTCGTTGGTGGATCACCGGCATGGCGGCGGCAGTTCTGGCGGCGGTAGCCATCACTACCTCGACGTTGGAGTCTGTTACCGTCGAGGTGCATCCTGCTGACGCGCGCGTACTTACGCCGGGAACTCTGGTTGTTATCCACAACCCAAATCACCTGTTGCTGTTACCCGGAAAGCACGTAATCAAGGCCGAACGTGACGGCTATGTCACTGCTCAGACGGACATTGAAGTGCGTAAGGACGACACAAACGGCGTACGGTTGTGGCTCGAGAAGCTTCCCGGAAAGTTGAACGTCGATACCGGCGGTGTTGCCGCGACGGTGAGTGTCGACGGTGTGGAGGTTGGGCATGCGCCCGGTGTGCTCAGCGTCCCCGCCGGGCAACGGACCGTTATGATCAGCGCGCCTCGGTACGTTGACTACATCACTAACGTGAGCGTCGATGGAGCCGGGCAGCGTCAGGACCTGAAGGCTAACCTGCAAACGTCTTGGGGGTCGCTCAAGGTGCTATCCGTCCCCGAAGGGGCTCACGTGCGCGTCGATGGCGCCGACGACGGGGTTACACCTGTGGTGATTGCCGCCCCCTCCGGTGTCCGCCGTGTGCAGATTGCTGCCGATGGTAAGAAGACCTGGGAAAGTAGTGTCGTGCTAAAGGCAGGGGAAACGCTGAGCGTCGGTCCGGTGACGTTAGGGCAACCTGACGCCCATCTGACAGTGCGCTCCAATCCATCAGGCGCCGACGCGACAGTCGCGGGAACGCACCTGGGTCGTACGCCTGCCGAGATCGATCTGCCCTCGGGAATCGCGCATCAGGTCGTACTGAGCGCGCCCGGTTATAAGAATTGGATTCGCGCGGTATTCGCCGATCCAGGGCGTAAACTCTCGGTGTTCGCGCGGCTCGAGCCGATATTGGCAAAAGTCAGTGTGCAGGGGGAGCCCGCAGACGCTGAGCTCGTCGTGGACGGCGTAGTGCGAGGTAAGGCCCCGCAGTCTTTCGAGCTTACGGCAACCGAGCATCGTATCGAAGTACGTAAGCAAGGCTTTCAGCCGTTCAAGGACGTGGTAACACCCGAGGCCGGCCTCGACCGCACGGTGCAGTACCATCTGTTACCGGCAGGTCAAACCAACACACCGAGATGAAGTCATGAGCAAGTGGCAACGATTCATCGGTATTGCGACTCCCGTGGTAGTTCTGGTCGCCGGCGCCGCGGTGCTCGAGACCCGTGCGGCGGTGGCGCCCGCGGGGGCCGTGGCGCCGCCGGCCGCTGGCCCGAAAGCCCCCGCCGCCAAACCTCCGGCCCCGGGGGCGCCGCAGGTGCCGGAAGAGTCCGCCACCATCCGTGACGATCCCACTATCGCCCCAGATCCGAAGCAATCGGCCGATAACAACATCAGCTTTCCCAACGACACCTGAGCCCGGTCGGCTTGAACCGCACACACTGGCACCAACAGCGATGCATCCGTTCGCGATTCAGCTCAATGACCGTGCTGTCGCCTTCGCCCGGGGTGGCCGCGTCCTTTCGCTAGCCCCGGGTGCGGTCTGGGACGGGAGTACGGGCGAGTTGGCCGGCACCAATGCGTGGGGTGCGCTTCGCCGTCATCCGACGGCGACCTCCACTCGCCACCTGGACACGCTGCTCAGTAAGTCCACCGTCCCCGATCGCGCAATCGCGCTTGTCGCGGCCGAGTTGGTCAGGAGGCTGGCAGCGCAAGCGCCAACATCCGGCGAGAGTGTCTGGATCGCAGCGCCGGCGCGCGCTACCGCGCATGGGCTTGCCGCGATGCTGGCTATCGCGCGCAAGCTGTCCTTGCCGGTAGATGGCTTCGTGGATGCAGCGGTGGCTTCGGTTGCGGCTCTGAATCTGGATCGTGGTGCAATTGTCCTCGAGATCGGGATGCACCATGTCGCCGCTACCTACACTGATCGGGACGGGGCGCAGGTGCGCCGCCGTCGCACCGTGCTGACCGAGCGAGGTGGTCTGATCGCGTTCTATCAGGGATGGTTGGAGCTGGTCAGCAGCACGATGGTGAAGCGAACGCGATTCGATCCCTTGCATGATGCTGCCACGGAGCAGCAGTTGTTCGATTCTCTCGCTACCTGGGCGCGCGAGGCGGCAGCCGACGGCTCAACCAATGCCAGGCTGGCCAAGGGCACGGAAAGCTTCCAGGTGTCGCTCACCAGGGACCAATTCGCACAGGCCGGGCAATCCATTCACCGTGAGATCGTGCGCCTGCTACACGAGTTACGTCCAGCCGGCGCACCCCTGGCTCTGGTCGTCCCCGAGTTGATCACCCATCTGCCGGGGCTGCGCGACGAGTTGGAGCAGTTCGTCGATTGCGAGTTGCTCACGATTCCCGACGGCTTTGCAGCAGCCGTTGTGTCTCGCCTCGACTTACCGGAGCGCGGCGCTGAAGGTGTGGTCCGGCTCTTGAGGCGGCTCCCGACCCCGGCGCAGGTCGAATCGGGCATCTCCGCCAACATCACACGGGACACGTTGGGCTCGCGACGCGGCGGAAGCGCATCGCCCTCGCATCTTCTGTTGGCAGGGCAGGTTTACGCGCTAACTGGCGCGGAACCGGTGGTGTTGGGCCGCGCACCGCTTGGCGCCCGGACCATCAAGCTTCCGGATGGACTTGCCGGCGTCTCCCGGCGCCACTGTACGTTCGCGCAAGACGGAAACGAGATCATGCTGCTGGATCACAGCACCTTTGGTACCTTCGTGAACGGTGAGCGCGTCGCCGAGCGGGTGCGCGTGCGCGCCGGCGATCGGGTACGGCTGGGCGATCCCGGCGTGGAGTTGGCCTTGATCTCGGTGAGTGACGCGCCCTGACGTGACCCGACGCCGTCGCACAACAGAGGTCTTTACCCTCTCCTTTCTGGACTGCATCTGTTGCGGCTTCGGCGCCGTCATTCTCTTTTACACCATCGTCAGTGCCCGCAGCGGATTTGCGGATACCGTAACGACCGATCGCATGACGGCCCAGGTGAGCCGCCTCGATGAGCAAGTTCGTAGCGGTACCCGAAACCTTGCGGCCCTGCGCGATACGCTGGAGAGGACTCAGGCCGAAACCGCCAGCGCGACCGCTAAAAGCAACATCATGGCGGCCGAGCTGAGCAAACGGAAAACACAGGTCTCCAACTACGACTCGACCCACCTGTCGCAACAGCAACACATCGAAAAACTGCGGGCTGACATCCAAGCGCTGCAGGAGGGTGCGAAACGCCTCGAGGCAGGCGGCGATGAGCTTGCTCCGCCCGGACAGGATGTGGCGGCTTTCCGTAAAACCGGTGGTGATAGACGCTACATCACCGGAATGAGAATGCACGGCAAGCGCATTCTCGTTCTGCTCGATGTGTCAGCGAGCATGCTGCACGAGGATATTGTCAGTGTGCTGCGGCTCCGCAATGCAGACGATGCCACCAAGCGTGCCGCGGCCAAGTGGCAGCGTGCGCTGGAAACGGTGCATTGGCTGTTGACCCAGATTCCCCCCGGTAGTGCCTATCAAATCTACACGTTCAACACCAAGGCACAGCCGCTGTTGGCGGATTTTGCGGGGAAGTGGATTTCCGGCGGGGATCTGCCGCAAATTGGCCGTGATCTGCAGGCCCTGCAGGCTTTGGTTCCGGCCGACGGCACGAGTCTTTACAACGCCTTCGCCGCGACCAGGACCTTGAGCCCACTGCCGGACCAGATCGTGCTCATCACCGATGGCTTGCCCACACAGGGCAAGACGCCCGGGGCACGTAAAAATGTCGATTCAGATGCGCGTGCGCGCTTCTTCGACGAGGCGCTCGGCCAACTTCCGGCACATGTCCCGATCGACAGCATTCTGCTGCCGATGCAAGGGGACTCGGAGGCCGCGCACCGTTTCTGGCATCTCGCCCGGGCTAGCGATGGCAGTGTCCTGATGCCCGCGAAGGACTGGCCATAATGCGGCGGCGCCGCTCCGTGGAGGTTTTCAGCCTCTCATTCCTCGACTGTATCTGCTGCGGTTTCGGGGCGATTATCCTGCTATTGGTGCTGACCGAGATCGGCCGGCCCGCGGTGCTGGAGAAGAGCCGCAAGAACCTCGATGGGCAGATTCGGGCACTCACCCGGACTTTGTATGACATCCGGGGCCAGACGGATGAGCTGACGCGTGAGCTGCAGGGAAGCCGTGTCACCTTGGAGCAGGAGAGGCAGAAACTCGCCCGACTGTCAGGCGAGCTCAGCGCCATCCAGGGGCAATACGCCAGCAGCACCCAGGATGCCTCGGTGTCCAATCGAACTGAGGGTGAGCTGGTCTCGGCCTATCAGAAGTTGAGCACGCAGATGCAGCGCTTGCTCAAGCAACGGGCAAAGCGCCCTGCGACCGAGGCGATCGGTGGCATCCCGATCGACAGCGAGTATGTCATTTTCGTGGTCGACACTTCGGACAGCATGACCGACAACCACTGGGATGCGAACCTCGCCATCATTGACGAGATCCTGGGCGCCTATCCGCACGTGTCGGGGCTGCAGATCATGAACGACCAGGGGGCCTACATGTTCGAGGACACGAAGGGTCAGTGGCTCAGCGACTCCGCAGAGCGCCGCGCCGAGATTCGCAAGCGTGCCCGGCATTGGGACGCGTTCAGCCAGTCCAATCCGGTGCCGGGTATGCAGGAGGCGCTGCGCACCTATTGGGCCCCCGATAAGCGCGTCAGCCTGTTCGTGCTGGGGGATGAATTTACCGGCAAGTCCATCCAGGCCGCGCTCGATTCGATCAGCGCCCTCAACAAGCCCGGCCCGGACGGCCGGCGCGTGTTTCGCATCGACGCCATCGGTTTCCCCGAAGGCACGGGCATGTCCCCCGCTACGAACATCCGCTTTGCAGCGCTCATGCGCCTGGTCTGCGCGCAAAACAATGGGACATTCCTCCCCTTGCCGTAGGCCGCCCACACTTCTAACATACCAGTCATGGCGGATACGGAACACAAAGTCGTGCTGCTCGCGGGCGCGAGCGGGCTGGTTGGCAAACATGCCCTCGACGCGCTGCTCTCGGCGTCCGATATCGGGCGGGTATTCGCAGTGACACGCCGGCCGCTGGGCCGCGAGCATCCGCGGCTTGCCAACCGCATCGTGCGATTCGATAGCATGGAAACGCAGCTGAAGGGCATGACTTGTCATGCTGCCGTGTGCTGCCTCGGCACGACAATCAAGCAGGCCGGATCACAAGAGGAGTTCCGGCGTGTTGATGTCGATTATGTGCTGTCGTTCGCGCGCGTCGCCAAGGCGTCGCAGGCGCAACGTTTCATTGTCGTCTCATCCGCTGCCGCCGACAGCCAGGCGAAGAACTTTTATCTGCGCACCAAGGGTGAGATGGAGGAAGCCCTCGAGGGCGTCGGTTTCGTTTCACTCGATATTTTGCAACCCGGCCCGATTCTCGGCCTGCGCGGCGGTCCGGTGCGGCCGCTCGATCTTGGCGCCCTGCTGCTGATGCCCTTGATAAATCCCTTCCTGCGGGGGACGCGCGCCATTCTTCGCGGCATTTCGGCGCAGACCGTTGGCGCCGCGATCGTCGGAGCAACACGCTCCGGCAGGAAGGGTGTGCAGCGCTACACGTACCAGGGGATGGAGGCGCTTGCGAGGCTGAAGTCCGTACGTACCGTGCCTCTGGTCGATCCCCAGGCCGCCGGGAATGCCCGGCGGCGCCGCACCTGAGACTCAATTAGCGACCGAAGCACGGCGGTCGCCGTGCCGTCACGAGTATCGTGACCTGGTTAACATTCCATTGTTGGCCCGCGCTCGCACAATCGCCGGGCTTATGGAAATCCCTTTGCAGGAGGCGCGGGCGCTTCTGACGAGCCGCCTGGCAAGACGTATTACCTTGGTGGTGTGCTTGTGTGCCGCCCTGCCCGTGGTGTTGCTCGCGATTCTGTTTGCGCGCAGTGCCGATTCCAGTACCGCGGACCATCTCGAGGGAGAGCTGGCTGGCGTCAGCCAGCTTTATTCCGCGGTCATCAAGTCGCGGTTAGGCGCGGCCGAGACCCTGGTCCTGACACTCACGGCTGCGGATGTTGGTTACGACGGCGCCACGCTCAAACGGCAGGTCGCTAACTCGAGCGCTTTCAAGTCCTTGGTGGTGGTTGATCGCGGCGGCCTGTTGGCTGGTGGCGAGACGACGCTGCGGCCCAGCCGCGCACAACTCGTGGCGCTCGAGGCGGGCGAGACGGTGTTGTTGTCGGTGAGTCTCGATGGGCAGTTGACTTCTGTGTTTCTCGTGCAGGCGGTGAATGCCGCCGGGGTCGAGCGGCTGGCGTATTTCGAGTTGGCTCCCGACTGGCTTTGGCAGCGTGTTGACAATCTGCCGGCGCAGATGACGCTGGCGGTGGTCGATGCGGATGCCAGGTTGCTTTACAACGTGGGGCCGCTGTCGGCGCAAGCGGCTCATATATTCGCCGACCACATCACGCTGTCGGGCGAGCGCGCCGGGACGGTGCACGCAATTTCCTGGCAGGACGGCGGTCAGGGATGGCACGGCGCGATTCAGCCGTTGCAGCTGTCCAATGAGCGCCTGACCGCGGTGCCCTGGGCGGTGGTGAGTTTCAGTCATGCGCAGACTTTCCTGGGCCGCTCGCAACCAGTCTGGCGTCTGCTGCCGTTCGCCCTCGTGGCGGTGTTGATTTGTGCTCTTGCCGCGGCCGCATATCTTGCGCGCCGCTACCTTCCCGCCGTCCGCGCTGTGCGATCCGGGCTGGTGGCCCTCGCGGAGCGCCGTTACGAGCCGCTGCAGCCGGTGGGGGCCGATGAGACGCGCCTGCTGGTAGAGGGGCTCAACCGAAGCGCGCTTGCCCTGCGCGATCAGTTTCAGGCGCTCGAGACCTTAGGTGAGATAGATAAATTGCTACTGGGATCGGCGGGGCTCGAGCAAGTGCTCGATGCGGTGCTGTCCCGGGTGCAAACCGTAACCCGTTGCGATTGTGTTGGGATCACGCTGCGCGATCCAGATGCTCCCGGTCGCGGCCGCGTTTACCTTGCCGGCGCTGGCCTCGCAGATCTGCCTGTCAGGCGGATAGAGCTCGACGACGACATGATCACGACGCTCGCTTCCGAGAGCAGTGGCCTCACGGTGACCCGTTGCGAGCTCACGCGCCACAGCTTCCTGAGGCCGCTGCAGGAAATCGGTGCGGAGCTCTTTTGGATCTGGCCGGTGCTGGTATCCGAACGGATCGAGGCGATCCTGTCGGTAGGTTACCGCGAAGCGCCTGCCACGGATCCCTTCCTCGCCAGCTCCGGCACCCAATTCGCTGAACGCCTGGCCGTGGCACTTTCCAAGAGTGCTCGGGACGAGCGCTTGTATCGCCAGGCACACTACGATCCGCTCACGGCGTTGCCCAACCGCATCCTGTTCCGTGATCGCCTGGCACAGGAGCTTGCCAACTCCACGGCCGGATTGAGCCGCGGTGCACTGCTCTACATCGATCTCGATCACTTCAAGCGTGTCAACGATTCGGTCGGGCACGCCGCCGGTGATCAACTTCTGACGATCATCGCGCACCGGCTGCGCTCCTGCACGAAAGAGGGCGATACCGTCGCCCGTCTTGGCGGGGACGAGTTCACCGTGATCCTGCGCAACGTTACCGATCCGGATGCCGCCCGCTCGGTGGGGGACCGGATCATTCAACTGCTGCAGCTGCCAGTCAACATTGGCGGTCGCGATCATTTCGTTTGCGCCAGTGTTGGTATTACGTTATTCCCTGACGATGGCGCGACGATCGACGATCTCATGCGCAATGCTGACACCGCCATGTACCGTGCCAAGGATGCGGGGCGGGGCTGCATCGTGTTCTTCGATCCGCACCAGGGCGGTGTCGTTGCGGCCTCCGAGACGGGCTTGCAGCGCGCTCTGCGGCGGCGCGAGTTTTCTCTGTTCTATCAACCCCAGTTCGCGGTGGTGGACAGCTCGCTTGCGTCGGTGGAAGCGCTGTTGCGCTGGCAAACTCCGCGTGATGGCTTACGTCCTCCAGGGGAGTTCATACCGGCCGCCGAGGAGAGCGGGCTCATCGTCGACATCGGCGCTTGGGTGCTGGACGCGGCGTGCGCACAGCTTTCTACCTGGCGCCAGCAGGGCATCGCACCGCCGCGGCTGGCGTTGAATGTGTCGGCTCAGCAGCTGCAGGAGTTGGAATTTCCAAATCTGGTGCGCCGGGCGTTGGACAAGTACGGTATTCCTCCTGCTTTGCTAGAGCTCGAGCTTACCGAGAGCGTATTCGCGGACGAGGCTGCGGGCGTCACGCTCGGTCGCCTGGCGCAGCTCGGGGTCCATCTGTCGTTGGATGATTTCGGGACCGGCTACTCCTCGCTGTCTTATCTGCGGCAATATCCGATCGGTACGGTGAAGATCGACCGCTCCTTCCTTGAAGAAGTGCCGCAAAATGCGGCGTCTGCGACGCTCGTGGAGACGATCATCGTCATGGCGCACGCGCTCGGTAAGCGCGTGGTGGCTGAAGGGATCGAAACCGTCGAGCAACTCGATTTTCTGCGCGAGCGCCGCTGCGATATCGCTCAAGGCTTTTTCCTCGCACGGCCTCTGTCGGGAGGGGCAGTGACAGAGCTCCTGCAAGCCCGCACAATCGGCGTGAACTCGGAGATGAGCGACGTTCGCGCTGCAGGCTAAGGTTGTCGCGGGCGGTCACGTGAGGTCACGGCCCTGCGCAACCTACTTGCCATCGCCGCGACATTGCTCCTCGTTGCGTGCAGCAGTGTCCCGCGCGAATCCTACGAGCCGCCTTCCGACGGCGGACTTCTCGTCGCGCGAGCCGCGGCGCAAGTTGTCGGCACCCCCTATCACTTTGGCGGCGCGGATCTAACCGGGTTCGACTGCAGCGGGCTGGCGGTGTACGTCTACGAACAGGCGGGCGTAGAGATTCCGCGCACCGCAGACGCGCAGCGGCGTGCGGCACACGAAGTTCCTCTCGATGCGCTATCGCCGGGTGATCTCGTCTTTTTCCGAATTCGCAGCCGCCACGTCAATCACGTCGGAATTTATGCAGGACGTGGCCGCTTTATTCATGCGCCGCGTTCCGGAGGGGTCGTTTCGTACGGAAATCTCGACAGCGCGTACTACCATAAGCACCTGGTCGGAGCAGGGCGCTTTTGGAATAGCGTAGCTTCCGGGACTGCTATACCGTCGCCTCGTTGAGACATAATCTTCCAAATCTCTTGCAGAAATTATGTGCTGTTGCTCGTTGAGAGCCGCGACACACTTAATCACTTGACTGTCCGGCGCGACGCTTTGACACTTCGCATCTAGTGAAAAGGGCAAACCCGTCGAAAGGCGGGGACGCAAAGCCACCGGTCTAAAGGAAAGAGGTTCCTATGACGGCGGGGCTGCCACGATCGCGCCAGGCGCGACCGCTCGCACTCCTTCCCGTCGCCACCCTCTTGCCGCAATGCGCACTGCGCGTGCCGGGGCTCTTCCATGATGGATCGGTCCGGGGAAGGTTATGACTTTACCAACGCCAAATAGGGCTTCCGGCGTCATGGGACGCGAGGAGGCACACGACCCGGCGGCAGCCAGCTCTGCCGATGCGGGCCCGTTCGTCTTGAACTTGTGTTCGTCGACGACTCCGATGGCGCTTGCCCAGAATGATCTGCCGGAGCTGAAGCGCTTCACGTTCTTTGTCAGTCGCCGTTTTGAAGAGGGTCGCGAGCGTTTTCGGCTGCACATGGGTTATTTCACGACACTCGCCGAAGCGGAAGAGTGGCTGAATGTCGTGCGTGAGATTTACCCGGGCGCCTGGGCTGGTGAGGCGCCGGGCAAAAAGCTGCGCGCTCGCGCCGCCGCTGCGGCCGCTGCCCAAGCCCAACACGCTGTTGGTCCCCAACCGCGGTCGGCGTTGCCCAATCTGCCACCTTCGATGTCGGCCGCTGCCACATCGCAGGCGGCTGTTGTGCAGCCAACATCAGTTCCCCGCGCGTCCGCGCCGGTACGGTCTTCTGCGCCGCCACCTGCCGCCGCAGTGCCCGTTGCACGGCCTGTTGGGACGCGCGCTCCGGCATTCGAAGTGCCGACAGTACATGCGGCGAAGCCAGCGCAACCTCCGGTCGTCCAAGCGCGGCCAGCAGCGCCACCGGTCCTGACGCCCGCCGCTGCTAAGTCGGCCGCTTCGCCGCGCTTGGTTCCGCCTTCGATCGCGAAGGTGGGGGCTCCTTCTGCACCCGCCGCCGCTCCGCGCGCACAGGGCGGTGTTGTTCATCCGGGGAATCGCCCTGCTGTATCGCCGGCTGCACCAACTGCCTCCGTGGTCAAGACAGCCGCAGCGAAGTTGCCCGCCAAGGCAACCAACACTGCGCCGGCCGCACCATTGTCCAAACAACGTCCGAAAGCGCCAACGAAAGGTAACGCTTTCGATGCCTCGAATGTGCGAGAGGTGCTCGCCGCGCTCGATGACACGGGTGAGACCGGGCAGACGCGCATGATGCCCGCTCCGCAAATCCCGCGTGCTGAGACGCATGAGGATGACGCGCTTACGGATACGCAGGTGTTGCGATATCTCGAGGCTCGGCGTGATGACAGCAATACGGGGCGCGCCGGCGAGGATCCGCCCGACGCCAGTATTTCGCTGCTGAAGCCCGACGATACTGGAACGCGTCGCGCGCTGAAGGAAGCGGTGAGCCAGAATGCGCCGGTGTCGTTCGCCGTGCAGCTGCAGTGGTCAGTGCAGCCGGTTCAGCTCGACAAGGTTCCGCCGCTCGCGATCTTTAGCGCATACACGTTGTATACGGTTGAAGGCAGTCGCGAGGGGCGCAAGTGGTATGGCTTGCGGCTCGGGTTCTTTAGCGACGCCATCTCGGCCAAGCAGGTCGCCTACTACGTGCGCTCGGAGTTCTCTTCGGTCGCCGTGGTTCCTGTGAGCCCACAGGAGAAAGTGCGAGCTAGCGACGAAGAGAGAAAGGGTGGCGCCTCCTTGGGCTTCCCGCGTAAGCGACGCCAGTCCCAGGTCGATGAATTCAAACTCATCGATTCCGATGAGGATGCGAAAGGGGCTCCTCCGGCTGCTGGGCAACCAGCGCGCGCTGCGAAGGCTGCACCCGCTGCTGCCCCCACCGGGTTACAGCCGAAGCGGCCGGTTCCCGCGAAGGGCGGCGGACGCATCAATGCGCGCGAGCGCAAAGGCCCGCAGACGCTCGAGGAGACGCTCGAGATCCTGGGCGCGGGCGAGTTGGAGATCGACAGCGGCAGCGGCGAATCAGTCAATGACACTGGCGTGCGGCACCTTCGGGTGGAGGTGCAGAAGAACACGCCGTTCTCGCGACTGTTGGAACGCCTGAGCGAGCGGTCGAAGAAAACCTGATTCCTCTCACGCCGTCGTGTCGCGAGCGAGCGTTGCTCGCGGTGCGATGGCACTCCCCTTCCAGCCTCAGCGCTTGCCGAACAGCTTTTCGAGCTCGCTCAGGGACTTGTTGACTTCAGTCGTGTTGGGCGGAGTGTAGGCGCCAGAGCGCGGCTTGTAGTGGCCGCAGAAGTTGGCGCGCGTTTTGTCGCTCACTTCTTCCGCCGTCGGCTCACGGCAATGTTTGGCTACGCGAGTGTCGTAGTCCACGCACATCTTGCAGACATGCAACTCCGCGCGGCACTTCGGACAGGTGTCCGCGCGCATCAGCGGCAAGCTCAACGACGACAGCGAAGCGCCGCATTTCCAGCAGACGAGGTCGTGGGCCATGTGGCTAGTATGCGCCCAAACCGGCCGCGCCGGTCAGGCGGCGCCTTTTGCTCGCGTACGCTCTCGCAAGAATTCGTCGAGAACGCGCCCCGTATGGGACTGCTTCTTCTTGCGCGCGATCTCCGCCGGCGCCCCTTGCGCCACGATCTGGCCACCGCCGTCGCCGGCTTCCGGGCCCATATCCAGGATCCAGTCGGCTTCGGCCATCACATCCAGGTTGTGCTCGACCACGACCGCGGTATTGCCCGCTTCGACCAGCCGGTGCAAAACGTGGATGAGCTTTTCGACATCCGCCATGTGCAGGCCGACGGTCGGCTCGTCCAACACGTATAAGGTGTGCTTCGGCTTGTATCGCGGCCCTGCGGCGAGGTCGCCGCGGACTTTGGACAGCTCGGCGACTAACTTGATGCGCTGCGCCTCGCCGCCTGAGAGGGTTGGGCTCTGCTGGCCGAGCGTCAGATACCCCAAACCCACATCTTGAAGCAGCTTCAACGCGTGATGAATACGGGGGTGCGCCTTGAAGAACTCCACCGCGTCGTCCACGTCCATCGCCAGTACATCGCCGATGCTCTTTTCGCGCCACAGGACCGAGAGAGTCTCGGAGTTGAAGCGCCGGCCGCCACATACGTCACAGAGCACCTTCACGTCCGGCAAAAAGCTCATTTCGATCGTCTTGACGCCTTGTCCCTCGCAAGCTGCGCAACGACCACCGGCGGTGTTGAACGAGAAGCGACTCGCGGTGTAGCCGCGGATGCGGGCTTCCGTCGTTCCGGCGTAAATGGCGCGGATCGCATCCCAGAAGCCGATATATGTGGCCGGGCAGGAGCGCGGGGTCTTGCCGATCGGTGTCTGGTCGACTTCCAGTACCCGGTCGATATGCTCGACGCCTCGCACGGCCTTGCAGCCGATCAGCTCGGCCGGCTTGGCGCGTCCGTTGCGGCTGCCTTTGCCGTTTGCCGCGCCGTTACTTTTGCGGCCGTTACCGTTACCGTTGCGGTTGCCGTTGCCGTTAGCCTCACCAACAAGCCGGCGCAGATTCGAATACAGGACGTCTCGCGCCACGGTCGATTTACCCGATCCCGATACACCTGTGATGACCACGAGTCGCCCGACAGGAATACCGACGTCGGTTCCCTTGACGTTGTGAAGCGCAACTCGCTCCAGTTTCAGTCGTGGCGTGTTGTCTTTCACAACGCGCAGCGGCTCTGCCGGGTGCAACAACGGCTGGCGCAGGAACTTCCCGGTGACCGAGCGTGGGTTGCGCATGAGATCCTGCACGCCTCCCGATCCAACAATCTCGCCGCCGCGGACTCCTGCGGCAGGTCCGAGATCGAGCACGTGATCGGCGCGCCGGATCGTGTCTTCGTCGTGCTCGACGACTACCAGTGTGTTGCGATTACTGGCGAGCTGGGCCAGCGAGTCGAGCAGAATGGCGTTGTCGCGCGGGTGCAGGCCGATGGTGGGCTCATCGAGCACATAACAGACGCCCTGCAGGTTCGAGCCCAGCTGCGCGGCCAGGCGGATGCGCTGTGCCTCGCCGCCAGATAATGTGGGCGCCGAGCGATCGAGCTGCAGATAGCCCAGTCCCACCCGCTCCAGAAACTGCAGGCGCGAGCGCAACTCGTTCAACAGGTCGCGGGCGATTTCCTTTTCGCGCGAATTGAGCTTCAGTTTGCCGAAGAACTGCGTCGCTCCGGCCACCGGCTCGGAGGCGAGATCCGCGATCGAGCGCTCCCGGAAGCGCACGTTGAGCGCGATCGGGCTGAGCCGTTGCCCCTTGCAGCTGCTGCAAGGTTGCGGATCGTGCTCGTACCACTCGTTCCACCAGATCTCCTCTCCCGTCTGCTCCGCGTCGAACCCGGCCATTTCGACGCCCGTGCCGTAACAGCCTTCGCACCAGCCGTGCTTGGAGTTGAACGAGAACAGGCGCGGATCGAGCTCGGAAAAGCTGCGCCCACAGGAGGGGCAGGCGCGCTTGGTGGAGAAGACCGTCACGGCATCGGACTTCGGCCCCAACACGTGTACCAGCCCTTTGCCGAAATCCAGCGCACGGGCGAGCGCCGCATGCAGCGCGGTGTCGGTGTTGGCCCCGACATCGATCTCGGCGACCGGCAGCTCGATCGTGTGCTCCTTGAAGCGTGACAGCCGTGGCCACTGGTTGGTGGAGAGACTCGCGCCATCGACTCGCAATGTCTTGAAGCCCTTCTTGGCCGCCCATTTGGCCAGGTCGGTGTAGAAGCCCTTGCGGGCCACTACCAAGGGGGCGAGCAGGGCGATGCGCTTGCCTTTGTAGTCGCGTAACAAGCGAGCCGCGATGGAAGCCGCGCTTTGCGGCTCGATGGCGACGTCGCAGTCCGGGCAGTGCTGGGTTCCCAGCTTCACGTAGAGAAGGCGCAGGAAGTGATAAATTTCCGTCAGCGTCGCCACAGTACTCTTGCGGCCACCGCGGCTGGTACGCTGCTCGATTGCAACAGTCGGCGGGATGCCGTAGATGGCATCCACATCGGGGCGCGCGGCCGGTTGCACGAACTGTCGCGCATAGGCATTCAGAGATTCGAGGTAGCGCCGCTGCCCTTCGTTGAACAGGATGTCGAACGCGAGTGTTGATTTACCCGAGCCCGAGACACCGGTAATCACGGTGAAGCGGTCCCGGGGGATTTCAACATCGATGTTCTTGAGGTTGTGTTCGCGCGCGTTGTGAATGACGACCGAGTTGCGGTCGTGTCCGTTGGAGCGTCCATAGTGGGGCCGCGGCTCGGCGACACCGGTGGCTGTCGTCCCCGTGACTCCGCCGTCTGCCGACATGCTCTTTTCGTAGGCCGCCAGAGCCTGTCCGGTGAATGATCGCGGCTGCGCGCTAACCTCAGCCGGCGTGCCAACGCAGACGATCTCGCCGCCGCGCTCGCCACCATCCGGTCCCAGATCAATGACCCAGTCGGACGCGCGGATGAGATCGAGGTTGTGTTCGATGACCAACAGCGAATGTCCTGCTGCCAGTAGCTTGCGGAACGCCTTGAGGAGCTTGGCGACGTCTTCGAAGTGCAGCCCGGTGGTGGGCTCGTCGAATAAGAACAGCTTTCCGTGATGGGTGGTGCTGGAGGCGACAGAGCCGGCTTCGGCCAGGTGTCCCGCAAGCTTCAGACGCTGCGCCTCGCCTCCCGAGAGCGTGGGTACCGGCTGGCCGAGCTTCACGTATTCGAGTCCGACATCCGCCAGCGGCGCCAGGCGTGCGGCCACCTCACGAGAGTCCTTGAAGAACTCGAGCGCTTCGGTGACCGTCATCTCCAACACGTCCGCGATGTTGGCGCGTCGTCCATTGGCGCCTTCGCGTTTGATGTCGAGCACTTCGTCACGATAGCGGCTGCCATTGCAGTCCGGACAACGCAGGTACACGTCTGAAAGGAACTGCATCTCGACGTGCTCGAAACCGTTGCCGCTGCAGGTCGGGCAGCGGCCGTTACCGGAGTTGAAGCTGAAGGTGCCCGCGGTGTATTTGCGCTCCTGTGCGGTAGGCTCGGTCGCAAACAACGCACGGATGGCGTCGAAGGCTCCCACGTAGCTGGCCGGATTGGATCGCGTCGAGCGGCCGATCGCGCTTTGATCGACCATCACCACATCGTCGATGAGCTCGGCACCGCGCAGCCCGGAGAACTCGCCGGGGGCTTCCGTAGGCTTGCCGCGGTACTTCAGCAGCGCTGGATATAAGACATCCTCCACCAGAGTGGACTTCCCGGACCCGGATACTCCGGTCACACAGACGAGGCGCTTCAAGGGCACCCGGACGTCAATGTTCTTGAGGTTGTGCTGGCGGGCGCCGGTCAACTCCAGCCATCTGTTGGACCGAGCTTCCGCAACTACTTCCTGTACGCCGTTCTTCGCCGCGGCTTTGGCGGCGTTGGCCGCCTTGGCGGCGGCTACCTGCTGAGGCGTTGCCGCCACGTTCTTGCGCCCGCTGAGGTACTCACCGGTCAAGGAGCGTGTCTGGCGCCGGATCTCGCGTGGCGTGCCGAAGAATACGATCTCGCCGCCGCGCTCGCCGGCTCCGGGTCCCATGTCGAGAATGCGATCGGCTTCCAGCATGATCTGCGGATCGTGCTCCACCACGATCAAGGAATTTCCGGCGTCTCGCAGGCGCTTCATGACGCTGATGACCCGCTGCATATCGCGCGGATGCAGGCCGATGGAGGGCTCGTCCAACACGAACATCGTATTGACGAGCGAAGTTCCCAGTGCGGTCGTCAGATTTATCCGCTGCACCTCGCCTCCTGAGAGGGTGCGCGACTGGCGATCGAGAGTCAGGTAACCGAGCCCGACGTTCACCAGATAGCTGAAGCGGCCGCGAATCTCCGCAAGCAGCAGGTCAGCCGCCTCATCGAGCGGCCGCGGCAGCTGGAGTTTGTTGAAGAACTCACTGGCGCGCTCGACCGGAAGCAACATGAGGTCGTGTATCGACAGTCCGGGTAGCGACTGCAGCGCTGCTTCTGACCACTGGGCTCCGTTCGGACGGAAGCGTGCGCTCGTGCCCAGCGCGGCGTCGGCAAGCTCGCTGCTGCCCAGCCGCCACAACAGCGCCTCGGTCTTCAGCCGCGCGCCGTCGCAAGTCGTGCACGGGGTGTAGGCGCGATATCGCGATAGCAGTACGCGCACGTGCATCTTGTAGGACTTGGTTTCCAGCCAGGCGAAGAAGCGCTTCACCCCGTACCAGACGCCCTTGGTCCATTCGCCTTCGCCCTCGATCACCCATTTGCGGCGCTCGGCGCCGAGCTCGCGCCAGGGCGTGTCCAGTGGAATGCCGCGCTTTTTGGCGAACTTCTCCAGATCTTGCTGACACTCGGCATAGGACTTGGTCTGCCAGGGTTTGATCGCGCCGCCGCGCAGCGACTTGCCCTCATCGGGAATGACCAGGCCGTAGTCGATGCCGATAGTGCGGCCAAAGCCGCGGCAGGTCTCGCAGGCGCCCACAGGCGAATTGAAGGAGAAGAGGCTTGGGTTTGGTGTCTGGTAGGAGCGGTCGCACTCGGCGCAGTGCAGCTCGCTCGAGTAACGCCACACCTCCAGACTCCGCGGCGGATCACTTTCATCCACTACATATACGTTCACCCGTCCGCGGCCAACACGCAGCGCGGCTTCGAGCGACTCGAGTACGCGGCCGCGCTCTGTGGAGCCGGCGCGGAACCGGTCCTGTACGACCTGGAGGATCTTCTGTCCGTTGGCCGCGGCGGTTGAGTTTTTGCGGCCGCGCTTTTTCGCCGCAGCTTTGGCTTGCCGCGGCGCAGTGGCGCCGGCCGGCTCGGTGGCCGCAGCGCCCGCAGGCTCGAAGAAGCGTGTGTAGCCCTGCTTTTGCAGCAGCTCCACGACTTCGGTTTCCTTGAAGTTCGGCGGGACCGGAACCGGGAAACACAACAGCAGGCGCGGCTCTCCCGCTTGCCGTGCGCGCTGCGACAGCTCCGTGTAAATGCTCTCCGCGGTATCGCTGCGCACTGGTTTGCCACAACACTGACAAAACAGTGTCGCACCTCGCGCGAACAGAAGTTTGAGATGGTCGTTGAGCTCCGTCATGGTGCCCACGGTGGAGCGCGAAGTGCGCACCGGATTGGTCTGGTCAATGGCAATCGCCGGCGGAATGCCTGCAATCGCCTCGACCTGAGGCTTGTCCATGCGATCGAGAAACTGACGCGCGTACGGCGAGAATGTCTCGACATAACGGCGCTGGCCTTCGGCGTACAACGTGTCGAATACGAGTGACGATTTTCCCGAGCCCGATACGCCCGTGACGACAATGAGCTCGTTCAGCGGTATGTCGAGATCGAGGTTCTTGAGGTTGTTCTGGCGCGCGCCGCGCACGACGATGGCATCACGGGGGGCGTCAGTCATTCCTTCACCGTCAAAGTGGAAATCGAGTGCACGGGGCGGGGGCGTCCGCGCATGAGAGCCCCCGATAGTAGCGGATTTCGGATAATTCGCACCGCCGTGCGAGCGGGATTTGCGGCCGCAAAGGGCGGAATTCAATGCGCGCCAGTTGCTAGCTGCAATATATCCAGTAGCGTGCCGGTCTTCCCACTGTATACGCTCGGGCGGCCACGACCTGAGGTGACTTCGGTGACTGCCCGGAAGCTGAACGGCGTACAATCCGGCAGGGCCGCGCAGGCCGCGCCGGAAGAGGCCGGCAGCGCATGCCGACGAGCGCCTGGGGTCGCCCGTAGCGATACAGGCCGTATCCTGTCGATGTCGATCAGTGTCCCCAAACGTTCTAGGAGAATTTCGGATGAACTCTCTAAAGATGTCCAGCGTTGCTCTCGCCGCCGCCGCCGCAATGGCCTTCTCAATGGCCGCCGTCACGACCGCCAGCGCCGATGAGGCGAAGGTGAAGTGCGAGGGGGTCAACTCCTGCAAGGGCAAGTCTGCTTGCAAGAGCGCCAACAACTCCTGCAAGGGACAAAACTCCTGCAAGGGCAAGGGCTATCTCGAGATGACGCAGGCCAAATGCGATGCCGCAAAGGCCAAGGCGGCCAAGTAAGTCGAGCTCTCGAACGCGAGGCGCCTCTTGAGGGCGCCTCGCGATCGTATGCAAATCCTCACGCGCCCTTCGCTCGGCTTTGGTCTCGGTCTGAGGGTCGAGCACTACGAAGCGATTCTCGCAGACCGCCCGCCGGTCGACTGGTTCGAGGCGCTTACCGAAAATTACCTGGTCCCGGGCGGCAAGCCCCTTCACAACCTCATGCGAATCCGGGAGCACTATCCCCTGGTGATGCATGGGGTCTCGATGTCGATCGGCAGCACCGCGCCGCTGGATCGTGAGTATCTGGCGCAGGTGAAGGCACTGGCCGCGCGCATCGAGCCGAAGTGGATCTCGGATCATCTGTGTTGGACCGGTGTGGCCGGCAAGAACCTCCATGATCTGTTGCCCCTGCCGTACACGGAGGAAGCTCTCGCGAACGTCGTGGCGCGCGTGCGCACGGTGCAGGACATCCTCGGCCGGCGCATTTTGTTGGAGAACGTCTCCAGTTATGTCACGTTTCGTGACTCGCGCCTGAGTGAGTGGGAATTTCTGCGCGAGGTCGCGGTGCAGGCCGACTGCCTGATTCTGCTGGATGTCAACAATATCTACGTGAGCGCGGTGAATCACGAATTTGACGCTCACGAATACCTGAATGCGATTCCGGTCGAGCGGGTGCAACAGATGCATCTCGCCGGACACGAGAATCACGGCGACTATCTCATCGACACGCACGACCATCCGGTACCCGACCCGGTGTGGGACTTGTATGCCGCGGCCGTACGTCGCTTCGGCACGGTGTCGACGATGATCGAGCGCGACGCCAACATTCCGCCGCTCGAAGAGCTGTGTGAGGAGTTGGCTGCCGCGAGGGCGGTAGCCGAGCGGGCCCAGGCGCGCGCCGCCTGAGTGCGAACCCGGGCGGACGCTGCCGTATGAGCCGATTGCCACAAATTCAAGGCGATTTTCAGACTTATCTGTTGACCGGGGATTCCGCTGCCATCGAGACGCAAGTGCTTGGCACGGAGCGTGTGCCGGTCGCCACTCGATTGAGCATTTACGGCGACGGCTACTGTTCGCGGCTCATCGAGGCGCTCGAGGCCAACTTTCCGGTGTTGAGCGAACTGCTGGGCGAGGCGGATTTCGCGGCTCTGGGCACCGCGTATGTCCGCTCTCATGACTCGCCATTCTTTTCGATCCGGTACTACGGTAACGCTCTGGCCGACTTTCTGGCTAATGACTCGCAGTATGCGGGCGCTCCGGTGTTGGCAGAGCTCGCCCGTTGGGAATGGGCGATGACGGAGGTTTTCGACGCCGCGGATGCCGATCCGATCGGTGTCGAAGCGTTGTCACGAGTGGCGCCCGAACGATGGGCGGGCCTGCGTTTTGAGTGGCACCCATCAGTGCGTCGTCTAGCACTCGCGTGGAATGCGCCGCAGACGTGGAAAGCGGTAAGCGATCATACAGAGCCGCCTGAGGTGACGTTGGACGCTGAGCCGGTGGAGTGGTTGCTGTGGCGACAGGACCTGCGGACGTATTTCCGCTCGCTGCAGTCGGCGGAAGCAGTAGCGCTGGATGCCGCGCGTGAGGGGCAGCCATTTGGAGAGCTCTGTGCCCTGCTCTGTGCGCAGCTGGGCGAGGCGCAAGCGCCCGCCAGGGCGGCAGGCTTTTTGCGTGAGTGGGTGGGGTCGGGGCTGATCACAGCAGTTCGCTGAGGACTTGCCCGCTCGCGTACAATTGGCCAAGGAGGACCGCCATGTCATCACAACTGTACGCCAACGTGCTGGAGATGATCGGCCGTACGCCGCTCATTGCCGTCAATCACATCGACACCGGTCCGTGCCAGCTGTTTCTCAAGCTCGAGAATCAGAATCCGGGCGGTTCCATCAAGGATCGAGTCGGGTTGTACCTCATTCAGGCGGCCGAGCGCGATGGCCTGCTGAAGCCCGGCGGGACACTCATCGAGGCGACTGCAGGCAACACCGGCCTGGGGCTGGCGCTGGTGGCGGCGCAGAAGCGCTATCGCCTGGTGCTGGTCATTCCCGACAAGATGAGTCAGGAGAAAATCTTCCATCTGCGGGCGATGGGCGCGGAAGTCAGTCTGACGCGCTCGGATGTCAGCAAAGGTCATCCGGAGTACTACCGCGATGTAGCCGAGCGGCTCGCTCGCGAGACCACCGGTGCTTTCTTCGTCAATCAATTCGGGAATCCGGCCAATCCCCAGGCGCATGAGGAGACGACGGCGCCGGAAATCTGGGACCAGATGGGCCAGAAGCTCGATGCCGTGATCTGTGGAGTCGGTACCGGCGGCACGCTCACCGGCCTGTCACATTTTTTCGCCCGTGTTGCGCCCAAAGTTGAGATGGTGTTGGCCGATCCGGCCGGCTCGATACTTGCCGACTACGCCAGGACGGGTAAGGTCGAGGCCGCGCGCGGCGGCTGGCTCGTGGAGGGCATCGGCGGCGACTCCATTCCGCCAGTCGCCGATTTCTCGCGGGTGAGCAGCACCTATAGCATTACCGATGCCGAGGCCTTCAAGACTTGCCGCGAGTTGCTGCTGAAGGAAGGCATCATCGCGGGGACCTCCACCGGAACCTTGCTGGCGGCTGCCCTGCGCTACTGTCGTGAACAGAAAACGCCGAAACGGGTAGTCACGTTCGTTTGCGACAGCGGCAACAAGTATCTTTCCAAGGTCTACAACGATTACTGGATGTTGGATCAGGGATTCAGTCAGCGCGAGCAATACGGAGACCTGCGCGACCTCATTGTCCGGCGCGTCTCCGAGCACGCCACCGTCACGGTCAACTCCACCGAGCTCGTCATGGCGGCCTACCGGCGTATGAAGATCTACGACGTGTCGCAGCTGCCGGTGATGCACGAGGGCCGCATAATCGGCATCGTCGATGAGGAGGACATTCTGTTGGAAGTGTTCGAGAACCCGAAGCACTTCAACGAGCCGGTGACCAAGGCGATGGAAAGTCATCTCGTGACCGTGCCGGTGGATGCGCCGCTGCCGCAATTGATGGAGATCTTCAAGCGCGGCCTGGTGGCTATTGTGATGAAGGGGAACGAGTTTCAGGGGCTCGTCACCCGTATCGATCTTTTGAACTGGTTGCGCCGGAGACTGTGAATGGGTACGGAAGGTCAAAAAGACAAACAACGTTTCGCCACCCGGGCTATTCACGGTGGCCAGCATCCGGATCCGATGACGGGCGCGGTCATGACGCCCATCTACGCGACCTCCACTTACGTGCAGTCGAGCCCCGGAGTGCACAAGGGTTACGACTATTCCCGCACGCGCAATCCCACCAGGGATGCGTTGCAGGCCGCCGTCGCCAATCTCGAGGGCGGCACCGCGGCTTTCGCTTTCGCTTCGGGAATGGCGGCGACGGCTACGGTGCTCGAGCTACTCGACAGTGGCTCGCACATCGTGGCCATGCATGACCTCTACGGCGGTAGTTATCGGCTGTTCGAGAACGTTCGTAAGCGCTCCGCCGGGCATGATGTTTCGTTTGTCGACCTCACCAGTCCGGCTGCCCTGGAAGCGGCCATTCGTCCTAACACACGGCTGGTGTGGATCGAGACACCGACCAATCCTTTGCTCAAGCTGGTCGATCTGAGTGCGGTGGTCGCTGTGGCTCGCAAGCGCGGTCTCATGGTGGTCTGCGATAACACTTTCGCGACGCCGTTTACCCAGCAGCCGCTGGAGCACGGCGTCGATATCGTCGTGCACTCCACCACGAAGTATCTCAACGGGCACTCGGACTCGGTTGGTGGTGTAGCCGTCGTGGGTGACAACGCGGAGCTGCGCGACCGTTTGGCGTACTTACAGAATGCGGTCGGTGCCGTATCGGGACCGTTTGACTGCTTTTTGGCGCTGCGCGGCATCAAGACGCTGGCGCTGCGTATGGAGCGGCACTGTTCGAATGCGCTCGCCGTTGCGCAGTTTCTGGAGAAACATCCGAAGGTCGAGCGGGTGTACTACCCGGGACTCGAAAGCCATCCGCAACATGCGTTGGCGAAGCGACAGATGCCTGGCGGGTATGGTGGCATCGTCACGGCGGTTCTGCGCGGGGATCTGAATGACGCTCGCCGGATGCTGGAGAGCTGCCATCTGTTCTCGCTGGCAGAGAGTCTGGGCGGGGTGGAGAGTCTCATCGAGCATCCCGCGCTCATGACGCATGCGTCATTGCCGGCGGCGGTAAGGGCGTCGCTGGGGATCAGCGACGGGCTCATCAGGTTGTCTGTCGGGGTCGAGGATGTGAGTGACTTGATTGATGAGCTGCATCGGGCGTTGGGTTAGGTCAGCGGTCGGCGCGGTGGGTCCTCTCGGCCACCGGCGTCGCTGGTGAGGTAAACGGCGAAGGTGCCGAGCCAGTGACCGCCTTCGTAGTGTTCGCCGGTGACTGCGGGAAGCGCGGCTTCGCGGTGGTTCCTGGCGGTGGCCAGTAGGGAACTGACTCTGCGGTCCTTGGGTCCGAGGCCATGGGCGATGCCCTCTAACATCCAGGCCCGGCTGAGATTGAGACCGTCAATGTGGGCGAGCTTTGGATCCGCGCGGTCGGTGACCACGCCCGGCTGCAGCCATTGCGCGCTGCCGTTCGCCGGTATACCGGGCAGGAATCCGGTTAGCCACTGGCGGAAATCGCGCGTGTCCAACGCACGACGCATGAAATCAGCTTCTGCCAGACAGGGCGACAAAAAATCCTCGCCAGAAGGCTCATAGGTCAGGGGACAATTCCGATCCGCCTGATAGAACCGGCGCGCCGCATCGGTCAGCAGTTGACGCATGGAGGTGTCGCCCGCCACACCGGCCCAATCCCACATCAGCCCGAAAGAAAACGCCGTTTGATCGTGCTCGCCGATCCGGATGGGATAACGTAACTTTGGCAGCCACGCCTTCAGTCGCGCCGCTGCCTCGGTCTCCAGAGGCTTCAAGGTCGCTGACCACTGTTGCGCTTGCGGGTCATTCCATTGGCGGAGCTCCGCCGACAGTTTCAACAGCCATGCCAGGCCATACGGTCTTTCGAATGACGCCCGGCCGTCGCGTCTGAGGTATGAAACTTCGCCGGCGATGTTCTGGGGCGTCAGGCTTTTGGCGAGCTCCGTCCGAGCCTGCGTTGCGAACGCTGCGTTCGGGTAAAGGCGCGTGAGTCGCACCAGGAGCCAATGTCCGTGCACGTCGGAGTGCCAGTCGAAGCAACCGTAGAATGCGGGCGTGAGGATGTGAGGCGGCAGCGCATCCTTATCGCTGTCCATGACGTGCGCGATTTTGTTTGGATACTCGCGGTGGAGGCAGCTTAGTGCGAGGTTGGCGAAGCGTGCGGCAGCGGCGGGATCGAGCGGTGGTGTCGATGTCGCCAAAGCGGAAGGGTCGGCCGAATGTGCTGTGGCACCCGCAGTCGAGGCGGGAGGTTGGGCCAATCCTGAAGTGAGGGCAATCGCAGAAGTAAGCGCAAACGCGCAGCTGAGCGCGATTTTGTCTACGCCGCGTTTCGCATGCCGTGTCGTCCTGACTGTTCCGTCGCGGAAATTCATCATCTCGCCCCCTGCGATGAAATACGGTGTCGCGATCGGCCGCGCCGCCGATCGGCGTCCCATGTTAACCTGATGGCTCAATCTACGGGCCGCGACTTCCTTGTCGGATTCGAGCGGCCACCCCATGCAGGAGTCTCTTTGGCCACCGCAGCAGACCAGCGTGAGACGCGGCCGGTCGCCCGCGCCTCGTTCGCCGCTTTACGTCACCCCGGCTTTCAGATGTATTTCGTCGCCACGGCGTTGGCGATGTTGGCGGACAATATTGAGCACGTCATCAGTTATTGGGTGATCTTCAAAAAATTCCATTCGCCGACCCTTGCGGGTTTCGCAGTCATTTCCCACTGGCTGCCGTTTCTGCTGTTCTCGGTCTACAGTGGCGCGCTCGCGGATCGCTTCGATCCCAGGCGCATCATCCAGCTCGGCATGCTGCTGTTCATGGCGGTGTCGATCGCCTGGGGCGTGTTGTTTCTGACCGGTACCTTGCAGCCCTGGCATGCGAGATTGCTTCTCGTCATCCACGGCTGTGCGGGTGTCCTATGGGGGCCGGCCGGTCAGTTGCTGTTGCACGACATCGTCGGGCCGGGCGAGTTGCAGAGCGCGGTGCGTCTGGGTGCGACGGCGCGCTATCTCGGGATGTTATGTGGTCCGGCCATCGGCGGGATCATGTTGCTCGCGCTGGGGCCTGCGAACGGCATTCTGGTGAACGCATTGATCTATCTGCCGATGCTCGTTTGGTTGTGGCGGGCCCCGTACGGGCCGCGGTTCCGCCGGCAGCCGCAGGCCGTGTCAGGGCAAGCAGTGCGCGGGTTCGGCGACGTGTTCGCCACATTCAAGGTTATCACCCACAACCCAACCGTGCTGTGCATGACCCTGTTTGCGGGCAGCGCGGCCTTCTTCGTCGGCAATGCCTACCAGGCGCAAATGCCCGGCTTCGCGCAGGATCTCGCTCACGGAGATTCCGGCGCGTTGTACAGCGTCTTGTTTGCGACAGACGCGGCCGGTGCGCTGGTTGCCGGGGTAGTGCTGGAGCTGCGTGGATTGTTGCGACCGGCTTCGCGAACCGCTCTCGCGTTGGCCATGGGCTGGTGCTGCGCTCTCGGGGGCTTTGCGTTGGCCTCGAGCTATTGGATGGCGCTGATTCTCCTGTTCCTCGCGGGGTTCCTGGAGTTGTCGTTCAACTCCATGGCGCAGGCTTTGGTGCAGCTGAGCGCGCCGGCTGCTATTCGCGGCCGGGTCATCGGTATGTTTTCGATGGCGGGGAGCGGGATGCGAACGTTCAGCGGTGTTACCGTCGGGATGGTTGGCGGCCTGATCGGCATTCACGGGTCTTTGGCACTGAGTGCGGGGGCATTGCTGGTCGTGCTCGTCGGGCTCATGGTGTTTGTGGCGCGCCCGGAAGTGCCGGCTGACGGCGGGCAGATGGGCGCTTAACCCTCGGGCGCTACTTGCGGCTCGATGACGCCCGTCCTGTAGCCGGCTTTCTTCCAACCTTCCACGCCGTCGCGGAACCAGTAGACCTTGCGATATCCGTAGCTGATGGCCCGCTTTGCCGCGTTCCAACTCAGCCAGCACGACTTATGGCAATAGATCACCAGCGGGCGCGCGAGGTGCTCGCCGGTGGCCGTCGCCAGCTTCTGTCGATAGAAGTCGTCAACTGACACCGGGATCTCTCCCAGGCCCACACCGGGGATCCACAGGCTGCCCGGGATAGCGCGATGGGGTAGCGGCAACCACGGGGCGCCGGGCGCCAGATTTTCTGGCCGGCGCGGTGCATTGGAGACATCAACGACGACTGTGCCCCCTTGCTTCATCAGAGCGCGAAGCTGGCGCGCGCTGCGGATTACTGTGCCGCCCTCAATCGTCAGCGGCACAGGAGAGTTGACGGCTCCTGTCCAATAGCCAGAGGGCTCCGGGGCGGCCGTGTTGTGCTTGGCGTGTGAAGATGCTGCTGTCGTGGAGGCCGCATGCAGGGCGGCGCCGAGCACCAGCGTCAATACGACACCGAGACGGCCCTTGGCGCCTTCGCGTGCGGGCGGATCAAGCCCCTGGGGCTGTGTTGTTGGCTGGGACATCGAAGCTGTGGTCAAACGTAGCGTTCTTGCTGTCGTGTACGACTACTTTCAGTTGCCCTTTCGCCTGGGGTACGAAGCCGAAGGTGATGACCGGGTCCGTGCTCATGGAGATGTCCGAATCAAGGTGGAAGACCGATCCGCCTTCGTAGGTCGCATCGATGGTGCGGATGAAGCGGGGCGGTGTGTAGTAACGGGTGATCTGGTTCATTTGCATCCCGTTGAAGTTGGGATGTCGCACCATGAGGACTGCCTGCTCGGGTTTGCCCGCCACGAAATCGCCGATGAGGTGCAGTTTCATGCGCCCGATGTCGGCCAGTGCCGCCGTGTCGTCGCCTCCGGCAGGTGCTGAGCAACCCCCGGAGGCCTTGACGAATTGGGTCGCGACGAACAGCTGGCCGTCCTGACTTTCGGCGATGGCGTGCATGTCGGTGTATCGATCCACTCGCACGCGCATTTTCAGGTTGTGGGGGTCCGCCTTGGGCCCGAAAGTGAAGTGCGCCGCGAGCGGTGACGGATTGCCGTCGATGACCACGTAGACGCTTTTGATGGGTTTTACGTTGCTCAGGTCGATGCCGATCGGCACCAGCGCTGCGTCTAACGCACGTGGCGGCGCGTCGAGTTTGACGATGCCGGCGCCATCTTTGAGCACACGTCCGGGGAATAACGCTTGTTGCAGTGCGTGCCAGCGGCTGGCACGCGCGGCCGCGTCATTTTCGTCAGCGTCCTCCGAGGAGACGGTGGCATTGGTGCTGGTGCGAGGGTTCGCCCACGCCGCTACGTTGGTGCTCAACAGAGCGGCCGTCAGGAGAGCTGGCGTGAGCAGTGGCGTCACTGTTCCCATTCGAGCTCCTTGAAAGCCTGTGTAACGTTATGACCGTTGTAGTCGTCGAAAAGCTTCCATCTGGAGCGCTCGCTCTGGGCGACCTTCCCGACGGCGGCCTCGAGGTCCACTCCTTTCGCGATAGCCTCTTGGGTCTCGCGCTGCAAGGTGCCCAGGTAACGCTCCAGGTCATTTGCGCCCGAAGGCCAGTTTACGCCTGTTGGGCCATGACCGGGTACGGCGCGGCGCGCAGGCATCGACTTCAGCGCGGCCAGTTCCTTGAGCCAGCCGCGAAGACTCCCATCCAGTGACGGGACCCGTCGCACGAATAAGAGGTCTGCTGGCAGAAGGGTGCCGGTCGTGCGGTCGAGCACGCTCAGATCGCAGTCGGAATGCGCGATGCCGTGCGCTGTCAGCGTGAGTACGCGGCCACCGAGGTCGATCTCGAGGTGGTCTTGGACAAGTACGGTTGGGGCCACCACCGCACCGGCTCGTTCCTTCCCAAGGGTGTGTTCGAGTCGCGCTCTGTAGAACTCGCCACGTAACGCCATTGCACGCGGCAGGCGTGCGTGACCTACAAACTGTGGTTGATCCTGTTGGAACGCTGGCGCACCGAAAATGTGATCGGGGTGCACGTGCGACATGACTACGTACTTGATCGGCAGCGGGGTGGTTTGACGGATTTTCGCCCGCAAACGTTCGCCGTCGATCCGGCTTCCGCCAGGATCGATCACCGCGACAGCGTTGCGACCTACGATGAACCCGATGTTGGCGATGGCGTCTTCATTCTGCGGCGTGGCGTCCTCATCAATACCGGGCCGAATGTGAATTCCCGGCGCGACTTCCTCTGTTATGAGGGGATGCGCCCCCGCCGTTCCCGTCATGGCCGCGTGCTTCGCTAGCACGTTTCTCTGCGCTATCGCACCGACGCAACAGAAGCACGCGCCAGCGACGAGCGCTCGCCGACGAGTTACCAGCGTCGTGGTGGACATGTGCTCACTATAGATGAGACGCGCATTTCTACGCAAAGACAGAGGCTATCGGGATAGCCGGGTGCCGGGCCTTGAGACAACATGATTTGGTCAACATCGGCTGCCGGGATATCTGTAGACTATGATCATCAGAGAAAACAAGGTGAGTGCCGCGGTGGAAAGCTGGTTGCCCCGCCATCGATTCAGCGTGAACGACTTTCAACGCATGCGCGAGTCCGGCGTGCTCAAGCCGCAAGACCAGGTCGAGTTGCTCGACGGGCTGATCATCGCTCGCAGCGGCGGTGTTCCTGGAGGCGGTCTCCCGGCACGAGAATCGAAGGCCATGGACGCCGTCCCTGATAGTTGGGTTCCATTTCACCGCTTCATGGTGGAGGAGTATTACCGCATGGGGGAAATCGGGTTGTTTGCGCCGAATGCGCGTATCGAGTTGATCGAAGGAGAGGTCATCGACATGGCACCGATGGGGAGTTGGCACTGCGGCACGGTTGACTGGATCACGGCACTGTTCTTTGGGGCGTTGCCACAGCGGGCCAATATCCGCACTCAGGGGGCGGTGCGACTGAGCCCGTTGTCCGAGCCCGAGCCTGATATCGCCTTGGTGAAGCGGCGCGGGGACTTCTATCGCAACAACCATCCCGGCCCTTCCGAAACGCTACTGGTCGTCGAAGTCAGCGACTCGTCCCTGCAGACTGATCAGAAAGTTAAGGTCCCCCTGTTCGCACACTATGGGATACCAGAAGTGTGGATCGTCGATGGGGTGCATGAGCGACTACACGTTTACCGCTCGCCCAAAGGCAGCCAGTACACTGACATTGTGTCAATGGACCACCCCGGGATTCTCGCGCTCGCCGCGCTTGCGGACGTGACGGTTGACTTATCGAACCTGTTTGGGTGATGTGGCGAGCAACTCCTGAGCGGCGCGAGTTCCGCTTTGCAAAGCGCCGGTGACGGTGGCGGCCTCGCCGTTGGTGTCAGTCGCTTCGCCGGCGAAGAAGAGAGTGTCCTTTAACGGGATGGCGAGGCTGCGGCGTGCGGTGTCGTTATTGCCGACAGCGACATAGCTGTAGGCTCCGCATGAGAGCGGGTCGCGCTGCCAGTTGTGGAGATGCGCGGCTTCGAGCTGTGCCTGCTGCTTGCGAAGGCGGTCACCGAACATTCCCTCGAGGCTCCGTAACGCAGCCTCGATAATCTGAGCATCCGTCTTTTCCGACAGCTGCGCCGCGGGCGGTCCGCCGATCCACGCATTGAGAAACGGCGAGCGCACGGGAAGGGAGGTCCAGAAGGTCGGAAACGGGGTTTCCAGGCAGTGGAAGAACGAGGCGCCGCGATACTGCCCACCATCCAACTCTTCCCAGAATGGAGTGCGAAAGCGTAGGACTACCTTCAGCACGGGGCCGGAAAGAATGCCTGCGAGCGCCTCGCGTTTTTCCCCGAGCGCCGGATGGAAGTCAATCGCACCAGGCGCGCCCTGCTGCAGTTGAAGCACCCCGACGGGCACAGTGATGATGGCCTTGGGTGTCGTGACGCGAAACGGTCGACCGATGAACAGCCCCTCGATCTCAACCGAGCCTGCTTGCCACCGAACGCTCTTCACAGTCGTCTGGAGTTGAATGTGGACATTGTTGCGGTCGAGTTTTCCGGCGAGCGCCCGGATCACCGAGCTGTATCCTCCCGACGGTCGAGACTGTGGTGCATCGAGCATGCCGCCAGAGCTCCACTCTTCCGCGATCGACTGTGCGCTCACGCACGCCGGGTCCGCTGCGTCGAACCCCTGTACGAAACCTCTGGCGAGAGCTACTGCCTCTTTGGTGACGCCGTAGTCAGGGGCTCGATCCAGGAACGCCTGGAACGAGGTGTCCGCCTTGCCGGCGACGTTGGCTGTTTTCATCGCCCTCTGCACCTGCTCGAACAAGTCGTTCGTCCGCTTCTGCAACTGGCCATGCAGCAACGTCCAGTGGGACCCTTCGATCTCGAGGGGAGCCTCGCCTGTCTCGCGCAGGAGCTGAAAAGTTTGAGGAGCCTGCCCGTGGATGAACTCGGCTCCGAGCTCCACGGCCGCCGCGGTGTCCACCTCATGCCGTGTCCAGATACGCCCGCCGATGCGGTCGCGGGCCTCGAGAAGCAGTATCGAGCGCCCCGCCTCGGCCAAAGCACGCGCAGCACTGAGCCCTGCGGCGCCGGCGCCGATAATCACCACATCCCATGACGCCCTGCTCATGGCCAGATTTCGCAATTCGCATACCTGTGGCTGTAGTAACCGCGCGGCAGCGGATAACATCCGCGAAGCTTATGACCACCTTCGAAACACATTGGGCACCACTCGCCCGCTACCCCTCGAACCAGAGTGATCCGGTCGTCGGAATCGAAACTCGCGTGCGCGGGCGGGCGCCCGATGTGCTGACGTTCCAGTACGTTCTTCGCGCGCCCTTGCCGCATGTCCGCATACCGTCTGTGCGGCCACCGGGCCTGGCGCACGAGCTCTGGAAGCACACCTGTTTTGAGGCTTTCATCGCGGACAGGGCCGCGAACAGTTACCACGAGTTCAATTTTGCGCCGTCGCGGCAATGGGCGGTCTACCGGTTCGATGCGTATCGAGAAGGTATGTCGCCAGTTGACGTCACCACGCCTCCGGAAATTGTCGTCCGCCGTCTCGAGGATCGTTTCGAGCTGGATGCCACGGTACGGTTGTCAGACCTCGGTGCCCTGCGAGATGCGCCAACCCTCAAGCTCGCGTTGACTGCTGTGCTGGAGCATGACAGTGGTACCCTTTCGTATTGGGCCTTGAAACATGCTCCGGGCAAGCCGGATTTTCACCACCCTGAGGGTTTTGTGCTCGAGTTGTCGCTATGAAGTTTGGAATCGATCGCCTGCTCGATGAGCCGGAGCTGCGCCGGCCACTGGCCGGTCGGCGTGTGGCCTTGTTGGCCCATCCGGCCTCCCTGACCCGCAACCTGACCCACTCGCTGGACGCTCTCGCCACTCTCGACGGAGTGCGCCTGAGCTCGGCGTTCGGTCCGCAGCACGGGTTGCGCGGCGATAAGCAGGACAACATGGTTGAGTCACCGGACTACAGCGATCCGGTGCACGGCATTCCCATCTTCAGCCTCTATGGCGAAGTGCGCCGGCCGACGCCGGCGATGATGGATACCTTCGATATTCTGCTCGTCGATCTGCAGGATCTCGGGTGCCGTATCTACACATTCGTCACCACGCTGCGCTACATCCTCGAGGAAGCCGCGAGAACCCGCAAAGAGGTTTGGGTCCTGGATCGTCCGAACCCTGTCGGCCGACCCGTCGAGGGCCTGACGTTGCGTCCGGGCTGCGAGAGCTTCGTGGGTGCCGGCGCGATGCCCATGCGCCATGGTCTGACGTTGGGCGAGCTGGCGCGCTGGTTCGTCTCGGCCCTGCGGCTGGATGTCGACTGCCAGGTGATTGCCATGGAGGGTTGGAAGCCCGAAGTCGCCCCTGGCTATGGTTGGCCACTTGGCGCGCGCACCTGGGTGAATCCCAGTCCTAACGCGCCCAATCTGTGGATGGCGCGCTGTTACCCCGGATCGGTGATGCTGGAGGGCACCACGTTGTCGGAGGGGCGTGGAACCACGCGCCCTCTGGAACTGCTGGGCGCGCCCGATGTCGATGCAAGAGCTCTGCTGGCGCAGATGCGCACGCTCGCACCCGCCTGGCTTCGCGGCTGCCGGCTGCGGCCCTGCTACTTCGAGCCCACCTTCCACAAGCACGTCGGTAAGCTCTGCAGTGGCATTCAGGTGCACGTCGAGGATGCCGCGTACTACGACCATGAGGGGTTCAAACCTTGGCGACTCTTTTCGCTCGCATTCAAAGCGTTGCGCCGACTGCAGCCGGACTATCCCATCTGGCGCGATTTCCCATACGAGTACGAAAAGGACCGGCTGGCGATCGATGTGATCAACGGCAGCGACCTGCTGCGCCGTTGGGTCGACGATCCGCAGGCGATGCCCGCCGATCTGGACACGTTGACTACCGCCGACGAGATTGCGTGGGATGCGGAACGCCAAGCCGCGCTGTTGTATTGACCTGGGGGATATCTGCGGTGAAAGGACAAGGACGCTCATGAGCATGCGCTGGCTGCTCGCTCTGGCCGCGGTGCTCGTCTTCAGTGGAGGTTATGTTGTGGCTGCGAATCATGAGACTCCCCTCATTCCGCGCGCGGTGCTGTTCGGTAATCCCGTGCGTGCACAGGCGCGGCTGAGCCCCGATGGCCACTTTATCTCGTTCCTTGCGCCAAAAGACGGCGTTCTGAATGTCTGGCTGGCCCCCTTCGGTAAGCTAGGCGAGGCAAAACCTATCACCAACGACCACAAGCGCGGCATCCGCCAGCATGCCTGGGCGGAGGACAGTCGCCACATCCTGTTCTTGCAGGATGAAGGGGGTGATGAGAACTGGCGCGTTTACAGTGTCGATGTCGAGTCGGGCCGCCAGGTCGACCTGACCCCGCTGGAGAAGGTTCACGCGGAGATCGTCGGGCTGTCGCATCAGAAGCCGGACGTCGCGTTGATTTCGCTCAACGACCGCAATCCCGAGTGGCACGATCTGTATGAGATCGACGTGACCACCGGCGCGCGTAAACTGGTCGAGCGCAACGACCAGGAGTTCTCCGGCTACCTGGAGGATCTGCAGCTGCGGCCACGTCTGGCTGTGAAGACTCTCCCCGATGGCGGCGGCGAGGTGTATCGCCGCACCGACCAGGGTTGGGAAAGCTTCCTGCGGTATGGGCAGGAGGACAGTCTCACTCTGCGCCCTCTCGTGATTGAAGAAGGCGGCAATACCGCGCTGTTGTTGAGCGCGGTGGATCGCGACAAGGCTGCGCTGGTGCGCATCGATCTCACGAGCGGCAAGCAGACTGTAGTCGGGCAGAGCGATAAGGCTGATATTTCAGATGTCTGGCTCGATCCGCGCACGCGCACGCCGCAAGCCTACGGGGTTGAGTACCTCACCGAGGAGCTCACCCCGCTCACTCCGGCGGCCGCAAAGGATATTGATCATCTGAAGGCGGCGCTCGGGCCGCAGTTCCAGGTGGTGAGTCGTACCAACGATGACGACAAGTGGATCGTGGTGGTCAACGACCCGGTCCATGTCACCACGAGCTACCTGTATGACCGTTCCAACGGTAAGGTGACCAAACTCTTCGATCATCGTCCCGAGCTGGCCGGCGCGCCGCTGCGGCCGATGAGGTCCGTTGAAATACGCACCCGTGACGGGCTCACTCTGGTGGGTTACCTGACACTGCCGCCGGGAGCCGTGCCGCCTGCGAAGCCCGTGCCGTTGGTGTTGGATGTGCACGGTGGTCCCTGGGCGCGCGACAGTTATGGCTTCAATCCGGAGCACCAGTGGCTTGCGAACCGGGGCTATGCGGTGCTTTCGGTCAACTATCGCGGCTCGATCGGGTTCGGCAAGAGCTTCATCAACGCCGGCGATGGCCAGTGGGCCGCCAAGATGCACAACGATCTGCTGGACGCGGTCGATTGGGCGGTGCGAGAGCAGATCGCCATTCCCGATAAGGTCGCGATTTATGGTGGGTCTTATGGTGGGTATGCCACCCTCGTCGGTCTGACGTTCACGCCGGATCGCTTCGCGTGCGGTGTGGATATCGTCGGGCCTTCCAATCTGACTACGCTCATCGCTTCCATCCCGCCTTACTGGAAGGCCTTTTACGAGGACATGACCCGCCGCATCGGGGGTGATCCGCGCAAGGACGAAGGCGCGAAGTTCCTGCAGTCGCGCTCGCCGCTGAGCTTCGTCGAGCGTATCTCGAGGCCCCTGCTCATAGCTCAAGGTGCGAATGACCCGCGCGTGAAGCAGGCGGAATCGGATCAGATCGTCGCCGCCATGAAGCAGAAGCAGCTGCCGGTGACTTATGTCCTGTACCCCGACGAGGGTCACGGCTTCGCTCGACCCCAGAACAGACTGGCCTTCTACGCCATCTCGGAGGGATTCCTGTCGAAGTGCCTCGGGGGCCGCTATGAGGCCATTGGGACTGATTTCGACGGCTCCAGCCTCCAGGTGCGCGAAGGCGCGGCGGTGGTGCCCGGCTTGCCTGAGGCACTAGCGAAGCTTGCGGCGGCTCCGGGCGCCCGGGCGAACCCGTAAGGCCCTACGGGGTGGTGTGAGGGCCCTCAGGATGAGAGAATTGCCGGTTCCATGCACCCCGCACGCGACATTTCCGGCTACCGCAAGCATTGGGCTTCCCGTTTCGGCACGGCCCCGTTCTTGCCCATGTCGCGTGCCGAAATGGAGGCATTGGGTTGGGACAGCTGCGACGTCATTGTCGTTACCGGTGACGCTTACGTCGACCACCCAAGCTTCGGCATGGCCATTATTGGTCGCATCCTGGAAGCACAGGGCTTCCGTGTCGGGATCATTGCGCAACCGGACTGGCAGAGCGCCGAACCCTTCGCTGCGTTAGGTCGACCCAACCTGTTCTTCGGCATCACCGCCGGAAACATGGATTCAATGGTGAACCGCTACACCTCCGATCGCCGCGTCCGTAGCGACGACGCGTATACGCCGGACGGTATTGGCGGGAAGCGTCCTGATCGCTCGGTCATCGTGTATGCGCAACGCGCGCGCGAAGCCTTCAAGGATGTGCCTATCGTGATTGGGGGCATAGAGGCGTCGCTCCGTCGGATAGCCCACTTCGACTACTGGTCGGAGAAAGTGCGGCGCTCGGTTCTCCTGGACGCGAAGGCGGACCTGCTCGTCTACGGTAACGGTGAGCGTCAGATCTGCGAGATCGCTCACCGGCTGGCCGCCGGCGAAAATATTCGTGACATTACCGACCTGCGTGGCACGGCGTTCGTGCGCAAAAACACGCCGGAGGACTGGATCGAAATCGACTCCGCTCATCTGGACGCGCCGGGGCCGTTGAATCCGCCGATCGATCCTTATGCGATGGAATCGGAGATTCGGGCTGCGAATGCCAACGCCAGCGTAGCGTCGTCTGTTGAAGGCGCCGCGCCTGTGGAGAAAGTCGTACGTTTCGTCCGCCGCGTAAAAACCGCCGATCGCGAGCGCAGTGTTATCCGCATGCCATCCTTCGAACAGGTGGCCAATGACCCGGTCTTGTACGCGCACGCTTCACGGATCCTGCACCTCGAGGCAAATCCGGGTAATGCTCGCGCGCTGGCTCAAAGGCACGGTGACGTTGATGTCTGGCTGAATCCGCCGCCGATTCCGCTGACGACGAAGGAAATGGATTACGTCTACGAGCGCCCATATCGGCGTTTGCCGCACCCCTTTTATGGCGATGCGCAGATCCCGGCGTACAAGATGATCCGTTTCTCCATCGCGATCCAACGAGGCTGCTTCGGTGGATGCACCTTTTGCTCCATCACCGAGCACGAAGGCCGCATCATTCAAAATCGTTCGGAAGATTCGGTGATCCGGGAGATCGAGACGATCCGCGACACCGTGCCGGGCTTTACCGGTGTCATTTCCGATCTCGGCGGCCCGACCGCCAACATGTACCGGCTCGCTTGCAAGAGCCGGGAGGTCGAGAGTGCGTGCCGCCGGCCCTCATGCGTCTATCCGGCCGTCTGCCCGAACCTCAACACTGATCACACTCCGCTCATCCGGCTGTACCGGCGTGCGCGCGAGTTGTCGGGCATCAAGAAGATCCTCATCGCCTCGGGCGTGCGCTACGACCTGGCGATCGAGTCTCCCGCCTACGTCAAGGAGCTCGCCCAACATCATACCGGTGGCTACCTGAAGATAGCGCCCGAGGCGCTCGCCGAAGGCCCGTTGTCGAAAATGATGAAACCCGGCGTGGGCGCCTACTATCGGTTCAAGGAGCTGTTCGAGAAGTACTCCAAGGAAGCTGGCAAGGAGCAGTACCTCATCCCGTATTTCATTGCCGCGCATCCTGGCACGAGCGATGAGGACATGCTCGAGCTCGCCTTGTGGCTGAAGAAGAACGGCTTTCGTGCCGATCAGGTGCAGGCGTTCCTGCCCTCGCCCATGGCGACCGCTACTGCCATGTATCACTCGGGTAAGAATCCGTTGAAGCGCATCACGCGCAGCAGCGAGGAAGTTCGGATTCCAAAGGGACTCAAGGTGCGCCGGCTTCATAAGGCGTTTCTGCGCTACCACGATCCTGACAACTGGCCTGTGTTGCGGGAGGCGCTGCGCCGGATGGGGCGCGCCGATCTCATCGGCAACGGAAAACACCAACTCATTCCGGCGTACCAGCCGACCGGAACCGGCCAGGCGCCGGAGGGTCGCCGTAGCGCTGCGGCTCACGGCGGCGATCAGGCGCGTCCCTTCCGAACCCAACATACCGGTTTGCCCAGCACACCGCGGTTGCGCCATCGGCCGGCCAAAGGCAGGCGGCCGCAATAGGCGAGCAGACGTTGCGTTAGCGCCGAGCCTGAGAGTAGGGTGAGCATTGTGAAAGCCGCATCGCTCCTGGCCCTGGTGATGGTCGCCATTGGGATGGCGCTCGCGGGGGCCGTTTCGGGCGCGCAGGGCACTGTCGCACCCGCGGCATCCGAGAAGCCCGCGACGGAAGCATCAGCGGCTGCAGTTCCCGTCCTCGAAATCCGCGGTGCGATCGGTCCTGCCACATCCCATTACATCGTTCGGGGCATCGAGTCAGCACAGAAGGCTGGCAGTCCCCTCGTCATCCTCGAAATCGACACGCCGGGCGGTCTCGATACCTCCATGCGCGACATCATTCGCGCGATCCTCGCATCGACCATCCCGGTGGTGACCTACGTCGCCCCCTCCGGCGCTCGTGCAGCGAGTGCCGGAACATACATCCTCTACGCGAGTCACGTCGCCGCGATGGCGCCCGCGACGAATCTGGGCGCGGCGACGCCCGTATCCATTGGCGGCGAGCCTGCCCCCGAGCCCAATCCAACCTCGGCGCCTAATCCAACATCGACACCCAGCCCGACGCCGCCGCCGGAGGCGCCAAACCACAAGGGGAGCGCACCTGCCAACACGCCACCGCCAAGCGCTCCACCGCCGCCGAGCACACCAATGGAGCGCAAGGTGGTCAACGACGCGGTAGCCTACATCCGTAGTCTCGCGGAGCTGCGAGGCAGAAATGCCGACTGGGCCGAGCAGGCAGTACGCGGTGCGGCGAGCTTATCGGCGACCGCAGCGTTGGATCAAAAGGTCATCGACCTCATCGCCCCGGACATTCCCAACCTGCTCGCACAGCTCGACGGTCGCGAGGTTAAGTTCGGCGACCGCGTCGTAAAGCTTGCGACGCGCAATCTGCCGATCCAGCCAATGAAACCGGACTGGCGTACCGAGCTGCTGGCCGTGATCACCAATCCCACGATCGCCTACGGGCTGATGCTCATCGGCATCTACGGCCTGCTGTTCGAAGGCTACAATCCGGGCGCGGTCTTCCCCGGCGTGATCGGCACGATCTGTCTGTTGCTGGCGCTGTTCGCCTTCCAGATTCTGTCGGTGAACTACGCCGGCCTGGCTCTGGTGGCACTCGGTGTCGGGATGATCATCGCGGAGTTTTTCTACCCGACCTTCGGCTCTCTGGGGCTGGGAGGCCTGGTTGCCTTTGTCGTGGGGTCGCTCATTCTGTTCGATACGGATGTACCCGGAATGAACATTGCACTGCCGTTGATCGGGGCGATAGCGACCGTCGGTGGGCTGGTGATCCTGGGGATTGTGTATATCGCGGCACGCTCGCTTCGCCGTCCGGTCGTCACCGGCGTCCAAGGGATGATCGGCGACAATGCGGAGGTCGTCCAAGGGTTTAGTGGCAGCGGTCGCGTGCGCTACCGCGGCGAGCTGTGGAAGGCGCATAGTCAGGTCGAGCTGCAAGCCGGCCAGAGGGCGCGTATCGTCAAGGTTGAAGGACTAACATTGTGGGTCGAGCCGTTTTAACCGGAGAGCATCATGCCGTTCGCGGTCATTGTCATCATTTTCGTCGTCGTGTTGCTCTTCAGCTTCATCAAGGTGCTCAATGAGTACGAGCGCGGGGTGATGCTGAGCCTGGGGCGCTTTACCGGCATCAAGGGCCCTGGAGTCGTGGTGGTCGTGCCGGTGCTGCAGCAGATGCGCAAAGTCGATCTGCGCGTCGTCGTTCTCAACGTCCCGAAACAGGACGTCATCACTCGTGACAACGTTTCGGTCAAAGTGAATGCCGTCGTCTATTTTCGGGTCGTTGATCCCGGTAAGGCCGTTTTGCAGGTCGCGAACCCGATCGAAGCCACCAGCCAGGTGGCGCAGACGACGCTGCGCTCGGTGCTGGGGCAGCACGAGATGGACGACCTTCTCTCCCAGCGGGATAAGCTCAACAACGACATCCAAGTCATTCTCGACCAGGCCACCGAAGCCTGGGGTATCAAGGTCGCGAATGTGGAGATCAAGGATGTCGATCTCGACGAGAGCATGGTCCGCGCCATGGCAAAACAGGCCGAAGCGGAGCGCACCCGTCGTGCGAAGGTCATTCATGCCGAAGGCGAGGCCCAAGCGGCGCAAACACTCGTAGAGGCCGCCGCTTCACTCGCGCGGCAACCGAGCGCAATGCAGCTTCGGTACCTTCAGACGCTGGCGGACATCTCGCATGAGAAGACGCAGATTATCGTCTTCCCGCTGCCGCTCGATCTGATCAAGCCTTTGCTCGGCACTCGAGGTGAGTAGCGGCCGTACGCTCGCGATCGCGGGTATTCTGCTCGCCCTCGCCACGGTGCTTGGCGCCTTCGGCGCGCACGCATTAAAGGCGCAGCTATCGCCTGAGCGGTTGCAGGTGTACGAGACCGCTGTGCGATACCACTTCTTCCACGCCTTGGGACTGTTGGGGATTGGCCTCACTCTGCGTTTTGTCGATGCTGGGCCGGTGCGGTGGGCGGCCGTACTGGTGCTTGCCGGGATTGTGCTGTTTTCCGGGAGCTTGTACGCCCTGACGTTTGGGGCGCCGCGAGCCTTCGGTATTGTCACCCCGTTGGGCGGTCTTGGTCTGATCGCGGGTTGGATCTGCTTCGCTGCCGGAGTGTGGAGGCACTGACCGGCCCCGAGCGTTTACGATGAGTTCCGGCCTACCAATCGACACCGCGCTGCCAGCGCTCCGAGAAGCGCTCGCGCAAAACCCATCAGCCGTGCTGCAGGCGCCCCCCGGCGCGGGTAAGAGTACGGTGGTCCCACTTGCCCTGTTACGCGAGTCTTGGGTGGCCGGTCAGCGCATCATCATGTTGGAGCCCCGACGCCTGGCCGCGCGCGCCGTCGCGCAGCGTATGGCGCAGACGCTAGGCGAGAGTGTTGGGCGCACGGTCGGCTACCGGATGCGGATGGACACACGAGTATCCGGCGACACCCGCATCGAGGTGGTCACCGAGGGTGTTCTCACTCGCATGCTGCAACATGATCCCGCCCTCGAGGGGGTTGCCGCGATCATATTCGACGAATTCCACGAGCGCAGCCTGCAGGCTGACTTGGGATTGGCGCTTGTGTTGGATGCTCGCGAAAACCTCACGCCCGATCTGAAGATCCTCGTCATGTCCGCAACCCTTGATGTCGAGGCTGTCGCGCGCCTTCTGGGCGATGCGCCGATCGTTGCGTCTGAAGGGCGAGTATTCCCGGTCGAATCGCGCTTTGCCGGTAAGGGAGCGCCTTTACTACCGGGCCCTGGCACAGGACCGGGCGGTCCTGTCGAATCGCCGGAGAGGGTTGTAGCGCAACTCGTAGGGAGAGCGTTGCGTGAGGAAACCGGAGACGTGCTCGTATTTCTGCCCGGAGCACGCGAGATTCGACGTGTGCAGTCCCTGATCGAGGGAGCCGGCGACAATGTACGTGTGCTGCCGCTTTTCGGCGAGCTCGCGCCCGAGGACCAGGACGCTGCTCTGACACCTGCCTCTCCCGGCATCCGCAAAGTCGTTCTGGCAACAAACATCGCCGAGACGAGCTTGACCATCCGCGGGGTACGTGTGGTCATTGACTCCGGGCTGGTGCGCCGGTCCATGTTCGATCCCGCTACCGGCATGAGTCGTTTGGAAACGCAGCGGATATCCCGCGCGTCTGCCGACCAGAGGCAAGGCAGAGCGGGTCGCACAGAGCCCGGCGTTTGCTATCGCGCATGGAGCGAAGGCGCGCATCGAAGTCTCGCGCCGTTCACGGCGCCGGAAATCGTGGAAGCCGATCTCATTCCACTGGCCCTTGAGCTTGCGAGCTGGGGCACTGTCGATCCCACTACGCTTCGTTGGTTGGACCCGCCACCTGCGCCCATGCTGGCCAGCGCTCGTGACGTCCTCGAGCGGCTAGGCGCTCTTGATTCGGAAGGCCGCATAACACCGCACGGGCGCGAAATGTCGAGCATTGGTGTCCACCCGCGTTTCGCGCACATGCTTTTGCGTGCGCGTGCGATCGGACGACTGCCGCTAGCTGCTGACGTTGCTGCATTGCTTTCCGAACGAGATTTGCTGCGTGGAGTGGGAGGTGCGCGTGACGCAGATATGCGGACGCGTATTGAGATCATGCGAGGCGAGGGTAGCCCCACAGGCATCGATCGCTTCGGACTCCAACGCGCACGGCGCACCGCGCGAGAGTTGCTGAGGCAACTCGAGACGTCCAAGGCGACCAGCTCGGGACGTGGGCCGGCTTACGGTGCCGAAGACATCGGCGTGGTGTTGGCGTTCGCTTACCCCGATCGGATAGCGCGGCGCAGGCCCGCTGGCGAAGGGCGCTACACGCTGGCGAATGGCCGCGGTGCGTACTTCCCTGAGCCGCAAGGATTGGCGAAGCAAGAGATTATCGTGGCCGTTGACCTCGATGATCGGGATCGCGATGCGCGCATCCTTCTGGCAGCGCCTTTGGCCCGTTCGGATATCGATGAGCATTTCCCAGAGCGCTTGCGACGACGCGAGTCGGTCGAATGGAACTCGCGTGAGCAAGCGGTGATTGCGCGCCGGACGTTCGAACTGGATTCCATTTTGCTGGAAGAGAAACCGCTTCCGGAGATTCCGGCGGAAGCCGCTCGCGCTGCGATGTTTACGGGTATCCGTGAGCTCGGCGTCGAGGCGCTACCGTGGAGCAGTGAAGCGCGGGCCCTGCAAGCGCGCATCGAGTTTGCACGCAAGCTCGATGGGGAGAGCTCGGTTTGGCCCGCCGCCTCGGATGCTGATCTGACCGTGACTTTGGAAGCCTGGCTCGCACCTTGGCTCGATAACATCACACGCAAAGAACATATCGCGCGTATCCCCTTGATAGATGTACTGCGCTCACTGTTGACGTGGGAGCAGCAGCGCGAACTCGACGTTGTTGCACCCACGCACTTGCAAGTTCCAAGCGGCTCTCAGATCCGCATCGACTACCTCGATCAGAGTGCGCCGGCCATTTCAGTGCGATTGCAGGAGGTTTTCGGCCTCGACACCACTCCGCGGATCGGCCGGGGGCGTGTGCCAGTGACGTTCAAGCTCCTTTCGCCCGCGCAACGCCCTGTACAGGTCACTCGTGATCTCGCAAGTTTCTGGCGTGGATCGTACGCAGATGTGCGCAAGGACATGCGCGGCCGCTATCCGAAGCACTATTGGCCTGAAAATCCGCTCGAAGCGCAGCCGACACGGGGTGTGCGGCGCAGGTAATGAGGCAATTTTCGGTTGAGTACGAGGAAGTAAACGGTACACTTCGCGGCATCCCGCGCAGTGCAAGGTCTCAGCGCGAGGATGCATGGCGGTATTTCGTGTCAGACAATTCAAAAATGATGAATAAGCCAGCCGACGCTCATCATGAGTCAGCCATTGACATTCGTTTCGGCCAGGTGGGTCTGGTCCAGGTGCGTATCCGTACGACTGATCCCGGCGCTATTCTGGATGAGCTGACAGGACGCATCGCGACCGCGCCGCGTTTTTTCGAGCGCACCGCGGTGTGCCTCGACCTGAGTGCATTGGAAAAGAGCCCGGACGTGGCCGAGATTCGCGGCGTGATCGACGCCGTCAAGCGCGCAGGCATGCTCTCGATCGGCTTGACGACCGGCTCTCTCGGAGTGGAAGCCCTCTCTGGCGCGCTACAGATTCCCGTTCTGTCTCACTTTCGTGCGCAGAATCAGCACGTTCCCGTGGTGCGACCGGAGCGCGACCGGAGCGCAGCGGAGGGAATCCCACGAAGCGCCAGTGGCGCGACGTGGGGCAGCGGAGGGAATCCCGAGAAGCCCCAACGGGGCGACGCGGGGCAACCGGCACCGCAGCCGCAAGAGAGCGCGGGCCTGCCGGCGCTGATGCATCAGCAGACCGTACGCTCCGGCCAGCGCGTTTACGCGCGCAATCGCGATCTTGTTGTCACCGCGGTGGTGGGTGCTGGCGCGGAGGTCATGGCCGACGGTTGCGTGCACATCTACGGCGCACTGCGTGGACGTGCCATGGCGGGTGCGCGTGACGACGTGACCGCGCGCGTGTTCTGCCAAGAGTTCCACGCTGAGCTGGTGTCCATTGCGGGCGTCTTCAGGGTCTTCGAGACCATCCCGCCTGAGCTCGCCGGCAAGCCTGTTCAGGCATGGCTCGACGGAGACAAGTTAAACTTCAGCCGGATAGGGGGCTAACGCTAGTGCCCTCCAAGGAGAGCAAGCATTGACCGAAGTCATCGTAGTCACCTCAGGTAAGGGCGGCGTCGGTAAGACGACCACCTCGGCCAGTCTCTCGTGCGGTCTCGCACGCCGCGGAAAAAAAGTTGCCGTCATCGACTTCGACATCGGCTTGCGCAACCTCGACCTCATCATGGGTTGCGAGCGGCGCGTCGTATACGACTTCGTGAATGTCATCCAGGGCGACTGCACCCTCAAGCAGGCGCTCATCAAGGACAAGCGGATCGAGACTCTATACGTTCTGGCGGCCTCCCAAACACGTGATAAAGACGCACTGTCCTCCGAAGGCGTTCGCCGTGTGCTCGATGAGCTCACAGCCGACGGTTTCGATTACGTGATCTGCGACTCTCCGGCCGGCATCGAAAAAGGCGCGCATCTGGCGATGTACTTTGCCGATCGTGCCGTGGTGGTGGTCAATCCTGAAGTCTCCTCCGTGCGCGACTCCGACCGCATTCTCGGCTTGCTTGCAAGCAAGACGCAGCGTGCAGAGCAAGGCAACGGTGGTGTGAAGGAACATCTCCTGCTGACCCGCTACAGTCCAAAACGAGTGGCGACAGGCGAGATGATGAGTGTCAACGACGTAAAGGAAATTCTCGGTCTCGACGTGATCGGCGTCGTTCCCGAGTCTTCCGATGTACTATCGGCTTCCAACGCCGGTGTCCCAGTCATCCTCAACGATACCAGCGATGCTTCACGCGCCTATGATGATGCGGTGGCGCGTTTGCTCGGTGAATCGCTACCACTGCGATTCATAGACGAACCGAAGAAGGGTTTTTTCGCACGCATGTTCGGAGGCTGACATGGGGTTACTTGCACTTTTCCGCCGTAACCCCCCGACAGCGAATGTTGCCAAGGAGCGGTTGCGTATCATCGTCGCTCAGGAGCGTAGCGCACGTGGCGGTCCCGACTACCTGCCTCTGCTACGTCGTGAGCTGCTCGAAGTCATCAAGAAGTACGTGAATGTGGATCCCGAGGCGGTCGTGGTAAATCTCGAGCGCGAGGATGGCCACGAGGTCCTGGAGCTGTCGGTAGCCCTTCCGGGTGCCAAGGCGACCTGAGGCCGGTATCAACGCCGCGGTGTTGGCTCGAAGCTCATGCGGGAAGCGCTGGGCGTCCTTAGGGAAAGGGGCGCAGCCGGTCTGAGGAATGCGGACATCGATTCTAGCGGTGGTGTTTCATCGCTTCTTCGACCGCATCGAACAGCGCGCGCAGTCCGAATGAGACATCGCGAATGCGGCCGTTGACGAAGAAGGTCGGTGTACCTCGTACACCGCTTTGCCGAGCGCTTTCCATATGCTCGCGAACCCGCTGCAAATAGATCTCGTCGTCCATTTCGGCGGTGTAGCGCGCCATGTCCAAACCTAGTCGCTCGGCATAGCTATGTAGGTGTTGTGCTTTGAGGTGGGTCTGGTTATCGAACAGGAGGTCGTGCATTTCCCAGAACTTGCCCTGTGCGGCGGCGGCCTCCGCTGCCTGTGCCGCCAGCATGGCGTGAGGATGCACCTCAGCCAGCGGGAAGTGCCGGTACACGTACCGGACGCGCTCGTCGAAGCGCTCGAGCAGCAATTGGACCGCGGGCGCGGCCTGCTTGCAGTTCGGGCACTCGAAGTCGCCGAATTCGACCACCGTCACGGCGGCATGCTCGGGCCCGCGCAGGTGATCGAAGCTCTGCACCGCGGGGGTCAACTGAAAGGGATGTTCACTCATGATGAAGATTTCCGAAAAATTGTACCGGCCTCATTCGGCCAGTGTTCGGTGGACCAGTTGGATGCACGTCGAGCCTTCGCCGACTGCCGCCGCGACGCGCTTTACGCTACCGCAGCGTACGTCGCCGACCGCGAAGACCCGTGGCACTGTAGTTTCGAACATATACGGTTGTCGCGTCAGAGGCCAGCCACCCGCGGCGAGATCCTCCGCATGCAGATCGGCGCCGGTGCGCACAAAGCCCTTCTCGTCCAATGCGACGCAACCGGCCAGCCAGTGTGTGTTCGGTACCGCGCCGGTCATCAGAAAGACATGCTTGATGGGGTTGGTTTCGGTCCGATCGGTGGCTGTGCAATGCCAGGTGACCTGTTCCAGGTGCGTGTCGCCCTCGAGCGCCGTGACTTCGGTGCCGGCGTGCAGGGTGATGTTCGGCGAATCCTGGATGCGCCGGATGAGATAACGGGACATGCTTGCATCGAGGCTCTTAGCGCGCACGAGCAGGTGCACGTGCCGGCAGCTCGTTGCGAGAAATACAGCCGCCTGTCCCGCGGAGTTGCCGCCTCCGACAATGACGATGTCCTCGCCTTTACACAGCTGGGCCTCGATGAAAGTCGCGGCATAGTAGACGCCAACACCGAGGAAGCGCTCTATGTTGGGTAGCTGCAGCTGCCGATACTGAATGCCACTGGCGATCACGATCGCCCGGCCGCGCACGATATGGTGCTCGGACAGCGCGACTTCGTAGGGCTTCGGGTCGCAGCGCAGGCGCAGCGCGTTGTTGGCTATCGCCACCTCTGCGCCGAACTTCTGCGCCTGTACCAGGGCTCGTCCGGCGAGGGCCTGTCCGGAAATGCCGGTGGGAAAACCCAGGTAATTCTCGATCCGCGAGCTGGAGCCCGCCTGGCCGCCGGGGGCGTTGGTTTCCAGGACCAGGACATTGAGACCCTCGGAGGCGGCATACACGGCCGCGGCCAGCCCCGCCGGACCGGCCCCGATCACAATGAGGTCACGGACCGTCTTGCAATCGATCTGCGGATTCATCTCCAGGCATTGGGCGAGCTGTTCGTTGCTGGGATTCTTCGCCATCTTCTCGCCGCGACAGATGACAATCGGTATGTCGTCGATCGTCACATGAAACCGATCGAGCAACGCCTGCACACCGCTGTCGCTTTCAACATCGAGGTTGACGTAAGGGTAGGCGTTGCGCGTCAGGAACTGCTGCACACGCAGCGTGCCCGCGGAGTGCCGCGAGCCGATCAGAATGACATCTCCCTGCTGCGCGGCGACAAGGGCTACGCGCCGCAGGATGAATGCGCGCATGAACAGCTCGCTCAGCATCGCGTCCGTCTGGACGACGATCCGTAACTGATCATCGGGGATCGCGAGCAGCTCCGCATCCTCGCTGGCCCTGGCGCGGACGAGGCTGCCGACACCGCGCAACGTACTCATCTCGCCCGTGAACATGCCTGCCGTCAGCACGACAATGAGCTGTTCGCCTTGCATCGTCGGACGCACGACCTCGATGCTCCCCGATAAGACGACAAACAGTTTGCGGTGCCGGTCACCGGGCTCTGCCAGGACCTGCCCTCTGTGCACGGCGATTTTGTTTCCGTGTGCGGCGAGTCGAGCGATCTGCGCGGGCGTCAGAATCGGAAAGATCTGGTCCTTGCGTGTGCCGTACAGACCGCCCTGTAGGGGGTTCTGCGGCAGGGTCTCTGTATTCACGCGGCCTCCCGCTTTACGTCCACTTGCGACCAAGGCTAGCGCTTCATCATTGAGCTGGAAAGCGTGACGGGATCGCGAGCCTGGCGGTGCCGCTCAGTCCAGCTGCGACAACATATCGATCTGGCGGCTATCTCCAATGACCCGCTCGAAGTCGAGCCCGAGGGCACCCAACACGGGCTCCGCCACCGGCCGGATCTGTTTGTCGACGTAGTGCTCGCGATCAAGAGGATGCTGCACGTTGTCCAACGGCTCCGCGCCGGCCGTCGTCATGACGTACCGGATGAGGCGTTCCGGCGGCTGTGTCGATTTACGTGCCGCGGCAACGTGTGGAGGTGTGGTTGCGGTGTAGTCATCCGCGGACTTCCGCAGGTTCTTGCGATAAACCAGCGCATCATCACGACTCCCGTCACGGACCTTTCTGACCACATCAGCCAGATAGGAGTCGACGCGCTGGCCCGTAAACAGGCGCTGATACAACTCCCGTTGCACCTGTTTTGCCAGCTCCGTCCAATCCCGCCTTACAACCTCCATGCCGACGAACTCAACGTTGCCGGAGACTTCCGGACGGCCGCTGTAGAGCAGCCCGGCGTAGCGCTTGCTAGCTCCCCGCGTGCTATGTCGCGCATGGGGTAAGAACAGCTTCAGGTAAAGCTTCTCGAATTCCAGCTCGAGCCGGCTGCGAACCTGCCAGCGGTCCTCGATATGGCGTATCAACTGCGCGTTCAGCGCAACGACCAGCTTGTCCGCTTGCTCACAGGCAGCCTGTGGGTCGCTCGCACGGGACTCGACGAAGAGGCTATCCGTATCACCGTAGAGCACATCGAAGCCGGCCGCTTCGAACCACCGCTTCGACCAGAGCAGCATCTCACGCCCGGTACCGGTGATGGAGTTCGCCAGGGCTGGATTGAAGAAGCGGCACGCCGAGGTCCCCAAGACTCCATAGAACGAGTTCATGAGGATTTTGATGGCGTTCGCGGCTACGTCGTCGCCGGCTTTCTTGGCCGCTTCGCGGCGCGGAAACAGCTCATCGAGCAGCCCCGGCAGAATCGCCGGTGAGCGCCGGAATGCTCCGCCCGGAACCCGAATCAGGTCTTCGTTTTCCGCGGCGGCGGCCACATACGAGAGAGGATCGATGTTGAACGTGCGGATGATGCTCGGGTAGAGGCTCTTGAAATCAAACACCCAGACATTCGCGTGCAGCCCGGTGCGGGGCTCGAGAACGTGCCCGCCCTGCTGGGCGGCGTGCACCCGTGAGTCTCCCGAGCGCACGGTGGGCGCGACCACTTTTTTGCGTTCGAGCTCGGTGAGGTACACGAAATCGAATGATGCGATGCTGGCCGCTACCCGATCGGGTGTCATGCCAGCAAGCTGGCTGCGTGCGAACGCCAGCCGGATGAGGTTCAGGCGCTTCGGGATATCGAAGGCCAGCCGTGCGTCGGTGCGAGCGTACTGTGCGAATGCGGGCAGGTCGTGTTTGTAATTGTGGGTGATCTCCCCTATGCGGTCGCGAACGTCGCCGCTGACGGCCTTGCCCTCGCCGAGGACTTTGCGCGCCACCGCATCCAGAGAGTAGTCGTCCATGCGCACGAAGGCACCGCGCAGGAGATCGATTCCGTCGAGTACCAGCCTCCCTGGAATCGAGGCCTGGCCGCTGCCGAAATAGCCCTCGGCCTTGCGCAGGCGCATGGCGCCCGTGTCCCGTCCTATCTGCAGCGGATGGCGCACCCGCGAGGCGATCTTCTCCAGCACCGTCAGGTCGAAGTCAATGACATTCCAACCCGTCAGCACATCAGGATCAATCTCGGCGACGCGAGAACAGAACGCATCCAGCGCTGCGGTTTCATTGGCACAGCGAATCGCGTGCTCCGGCATGGCGCGGTTGCTGCCGTCGACAATGAGCACTTCGTCGAGGCCCGGCGCGTAAAGCGAAATGGCCAGCAGGCGTTCGCCCTTGCCGTCGGTTTCGATATCAAACGACAACACCCGTGGCTCGATGCCGACTTCGGCGGGACGGACGATCGGATCGTCGAATACCCAGTTGATGCCGGTCCCCTGGATCGCCGTCCCCTCGATCTCACAACCTCCCTTGATGCCGCGCTCGATCAGGTAGCGCATCGCGAAGCGCACATCCGCTTCGAAAGTATCGACACCCGCCTCATGCAGCCGGTCGCGCAAGCCGGGCACGTCCGACGGTGTCTGCATCTCGATGCGACACACCGGGGCTGCGGCGAAAGTGCGCTTGTCGTCCGGTTTGGGTTGAGGTGCACCCAATGCGCGCGCGCGTTCCGCAGCGCCAGCCGGAATGTAGAAGTGGGGCCGTTGCCGCCCGTCGCGGACCAGGAAGGTCGTGCCGTCTTCGAGGCGTCCGTAGAGATGCACCACGGGCAGGCGTCGGCCGTTCGCATCCGTAACGACCCGATAGCTCGCCTGCAGAATGAAGCCGCGCACCGTCATCTAGCGATCAAATTGGGCAAATTCACTGTATTTCCAAGGGCGGAGCGCCAGGACGAAGGCAGCGCTACTGCGGTTTTCCCAAGCCGAGCGGTCGCTTTCAATGATCTCCACGCACTCGCGCGAGGCATTCTGGAGTGCCCGCTTCAGTTGCGCGAGGGTTTCGGGCGATATCGCGCCGCCGTGGAAGAAAAACTCCTCATTGGGCCCCAGGAACTGGGGCGCCAGGAATTCACGCAATAGTTTCTGGTGGATGTATTTCTGCACCGGACCTCCGGCACGCCAGGTGAAGCGCCTGCTGACCAGGAGCCGCGCGCATTCGGTTGCTGTGCAGAACCTGGCGGAGAACAGCGCGATGTTGCTGATGCTCGGTCTCTACATCCTGACAGTTCGTGCGGGCGTCCTGCTGGCGCTCGCCATGGGGGCCTTGCTGGTCTACCGCTGGCGCAGCCGTCTCAGCTCATCACCGGCCAAGTGACACAGAACCGGGCGCCGCCGAGGGGCGATTGGGTAACGGATGCCTGGCCACCGTGCCACTCAACCGCCCGCTTCACGATCGCAAGGCCCAGGCCGAAACCAGTCTTGCGTCCGGCGGCGCGATCGAGCTGCACGAACGAATCGAACACGCGCTGCCGGTCGGCCTCCGGAATGCCGGGGCCGTCATCGTCGACCAACAGGCTGTTCACGCCCTGGGCGACGCTGAAAGAGACTCCGATGGAGTGTTTCGCGTAACGCGTCGCGTTGTAGAGCAGGTTCTTCAGCACCGTCTCCATGAGGTGCGCATCGCAGCGGACCTCGTTGGCATCCGCTTGCACGGTGGAGCTGATCTGGATGCCGGCGCGCGTGTTGTGTCCGACCGACTCGGCGATCGCGGGAATGAGAGTCGTGAAGTTATGTGCGCTGATGTTGAGGGCTACGTCGGCGCGCTCCAGGATCGCGTAGCTCAAAGTCGCCGCCACCAGATCGTTGATGGCGGCGATGTCGGACTTGATGTGCTCGAGGGAGCGCTGCACCTCCTGGACCGTCATCGCCTCCTGCGCCAGCTCGATTTCAAATTTCATGCGCGACAGGGGCGTGCGAATCTCGTGCGAGACGGCGTTCGACATGTCCTTGTGGGAGGCGATCAGACCGTCGATGCGCGCGGCCATGCGGCGGAAGGTTTGCGCCAGCGGATAGATTTGTGAGTGCGGCTTGATGGGCGCGTTGAACGACCAGTTGCGGTTGCCGAACTGCGCCGCCGCTTTCTCCAGCGCCCGCAGGTCGCGGCTCAGCGGCCAGATCCAGATCATGAGCACCAGGGCGATGATGGCGTAGAACAGCATGGTGAGCGAGCGCTCCAGCCAGCCGCGCCGGGTCACTGGCTCGACTGACTTGATGGCCAACACCGAGTTGTCATCCAGCCTGCGCAGCGCCCAGGTGTCACCCGCCGCGGACTCCATGTAGGCTATCCCGCCGCGTTTCAACTTTGCGAGTGTGTCAGCGCCGGCAATGTCCTGGGGCGCGAACAACTCCATGTCGATGCCGGTCCGCGCGGCAACACCAGCAATGGTCTGCTGCCACTGTGCCGGCGGGACGCCATGCAATCGATCCGCGAGAGCCGCCATGACCATCGCGGCGGGTCTGTCATCCGCGGCATCTGCGCCGCTATAGGCCTGCAGGAGTTTGTCTTGTCCCCAGCTGACGATCGCCAGGGTGAACACGATGAGCAGGTATAAGCCCAGGAAGTGGCGCGCCACGGCTCACCACGCGTCGGGTACGAACAGGTATCCCTGCCCCCAGACCGTCTTGATCCGTTCTGCGGTTTCCGCCTCGTCGCCTAACTTGCGGCGCAGGCGCGAGATCCGGATGTCGAGCATCCGGTCGGCGCCGTCGTACTCACGCTTGAACAGGTCCTTGAAGAGCGCTTCGCGCGATTGAATTTCACCCGCATGGGATGCCAGGTGGACCAGCAGGTCGAACTCGTTGCCCGACAGCGAGATGCTTTGTCCGTCGAGGTGTACCGAACGTGAGGCGACATTGATGGCCAGGCGCCCGAATTGCAGCAGCTTGCGCTCCTGGCGGGCCGGCGTGCGGCTGCGCCGCAATAGTGCGTTGATCCGGGCAAGCAGCACGCGCGGCTCCACCGGTTTGACGACGTAATCGTCGGCACCGAGCTCCAGGCCCAACACATGATCGATGTCGCTGTCGCGCGCCGTGAGAATCAGGATGGGGTTGGCATAGCCCGGGCGCAGGTGCCGACAGAGGCTCAGCCCATCCTCCCCCGGCAGGCCGAGATCCAGGATGACCAGGTCCGGCGGGTCACGCTCCACCCGCGCCAGAACCTCATCGCCGTTGCTGATGATGCTGACGCTGCAGCTGTTGCTCTCCAGGTAGCGGCTGACGAGCTCCGCAAGCCGCAGATCGTCCTCGACCAACAGAATCGATGGGGCGGGTGTGGTGCTCACTGAAAAATATTCCACGGTTCTCGGCGCCGGTGCCGGTAGTGCAGTGCTTCGCGGATCACGCGCAACACTTCGGAGGCCAGCACGTTCTGCAGGCCCGGGTCGCGCAATTGAAAAGTCAGGTCGTCCACGAAAGTCAGCTGCAGGCTGTACGTGCCCTGTGAGAAATGCTCCCAACAGTGCTTTACCTGGGGCCGGTCGAGAATCACCAGGCACAAGGACTCCTCGCGGGGGGCACTCCATTGCGCGTGTACTTCGGTCTGGCATTGTTTATCGCGAGCGCCGAGCGTGCAGATCCGGGGGCTCAGCTCAAGGTGAATGTCCGCACCTTCTTGCTGCGCCGCAGCGGTAGCGTACGAGGTCAGGGCTGCCGCCATGAGCCCCATGACAGTCTTGAGAGCCGCCCTAGTCATGGCGTCCTAAAACGAGTACATCGTGCCGACGAACGTGGTCGTCACGAAACGTGCATTGATAATGGGACTGTCTGTGATGGCATTGCCGAGCCGCTCGATCTCGGCGAACGCGGTGATTTTCCATTTACCCTTCAATGGCCGCGAGAATCCGATCTTCAGAAAAGGGTTCAGCGCGGGCCCCGCCGTGTAGATTCCCGGCGCACCGTAATAGTAATTCACGATGGCCGAGCTTTTCCAAGTCAGTCCGAGTCCGGCGGTCCAGGAGCCGCCCGCTTTCGAAAGCGGGATTGCGACGGCGGCGCGTACCTCATCACCGTGGTTGTGGCCCGTAATCTCGTGCAGAACGTCCAGCTGACCGGTAATCCGGGCGAATTTGAAGGTCCATTCGGGGCCAGCCAGGTAGGTCCAGCGCCGCGAGCGCGGCGGAAATTTCGCAGCCGGTACCACTTGCGTCGAGCCGTCCGAGCCCACTTTGACGACATTGGCCACCTGGGTGGAGGGCACTGCGCTGAAGTCGGCCAGGCCGGTAACGAAGATGTTCTGCGGGTCGCTGCGATAGAAAAACACCCGGTCGTACCCGGGGCTCGCAATCAGGCTGACCGTCGAGTGGTCCTCGTCCAGCAGGGTCACTCCCGCGTCGAGGTTATCGAGGAAGAAGCGCTTGCCGTAGTAGCTGAATTGCGGGATGACCACCAGCGGAATGTTGCCCTCGTGGACCACGGGGTCGGTCCTGACTCCGGCACCGAGGGAGACGCTGAAGTTCCAACCGCCCACGGCGACGCAGTCCTGCGACGGTCCTTTGCAGTCGTCGTCCTTCGCAAACGCGGTCCCCGTGGGAACGACGGCAATCAGGATCGCGATAATGAGGCTGCGCTGTCGGCTTTCCATCAGCCTGATGTTCGCATAAAACCGCTATAAACTTGCCCATCCCGCGGTATCCATTTGTAGCGGGCCGGCTACGGACAGGTACAAATTGCCGACAGCTTCGGCTGCCCCTCAGCGCTAGAATCGAACGGCGGCGGCGGCAAAAGTTCAAGGACTGGTCCGCTTCAGGCCGCTTCAGGCGAGGGGCGCAAGCGATGGCACAAATACCTGCGGAGTCGCAACTTGTTGCGGGTCAAGTCGCGCCCGTACCCGATCAATCCAAAGCCATCGCGGGTCACGCGTTTCTGAGTCTGTTGGCCTTGCGGGCCTCTTTCGGTTGCACGCTCGTTGCCTGGCATGCCGACGGGTTGGGCGTGGACGTCCAGTTCCACGTCCGCGAGCGGTTGGACGGGCAGGCGCCCGTGAGCGATTTTTCGCTCGATTTTCAACTGCGGGCCACCTCACGGGGGCTGCCGGTCGTCGATCACAAGCTCCTGTTCACTTTGGAGGTCGACCGCTATGAGACGTTGCGGAGCGTCGTGGCGGAGCGACCCCGGTTCATCGTTCTTCTCAACTTGCCGCCTGACTTCAATGGCGGCGATGCGCTGGCGGCCGAAGACTGCATCGCTCAGCGTCGCGGCCGATGGCTCTGCCTGTCTGGCGCGCCCCAAGCCCCGAATACCTCATCAACACCCGTGCGTGTCCCGACCTGGAATGTCCTCACGCCAGCTGCTCTGCGGGAGATTGCCCGCCGGGTTTCGTTAGGCGGGCGATTTTTTCACGAGCAGTGAAGGCCTGATTGACGCGAGCGGCGCCCGAGCGGTGTAGACCGCAGCGGATCTTTTTGGTTCCAGCAATTGCTGTGACGTGTTTGCCGTGACAGCTTTGCCATGGCCGTATCGGCCGACGCCGACATTATTCAACACCCATTGAGGTCGGATACCTACAACATCGTGCAGGGCGATTTTACGGGCGCCGCTATTTACTCTGTACATATGATCCTTTAGTCTGGTTTTGCTTCCTCAATTCAAACCAAATCATGGACAGATATGGTAGTCGCTGTAGGGAACATGATGCGCGTTCGTTGCATCGCAACTCCCATTGAGTTTCCCCGGGCTTGTTGATTCGAGCTCATCTGGCGATGCGACTATCACGTACGGTTTCTTTGTAACGAGTCAATAGCAGTATTTGATTTTCAAACGGCTGCCGCCGGCAGTATTCGTGAGGCCGGCGGCTGCGCGCGCGCAACAAGGAGAGAGCGGATCATGCAGGAATTGTCCGAAGTTACGCTGGTGCGACGTGATGACGTGCCATCCATGCGGACCATCATGGTTGAGGGAGTCGAGCACTGGTTAGGCCATGTGAAGGACTTCACCAAGAACCAGTCCCTGGTCAAATTCATTCCCAAGGACAATCGGATCTCGATGGCATGGGTGCGCCTGGAGGCCGGCGAGCGGCTGGACGAGCACATTCATCCTGTTGAGTCGATGATTCTGATGTGTGAAGGCGGCGCGCGTACGCTGGGCGATGTGCGGGAGACCATGGTGGCGGGCGACATCCTGCTGGTCCCCCCTGGCAAGCCGCATGGCTTCATTGGGACGGCGCCGAATGGATTCTGGGGGCTGTCGATTCAGTTTGATTCGCGTGGACTTTACGAGGACATCGCGGATCCCTGGGCGACATTCGATCACGAGCTGCCCGCGCAGCACGCTCACGGCACGGTGGTCGAAGAGATGTTTCGCAAGAACGAAGAGTACATGGAGCGCTTCGACAAGCATCGTCTGTTCGCCCTCGTACGGGGCGGTCTCCTGAACGACCCGGCAGCCAGAAGCCGCTTTCTCGACTGCTTCCAGGTGTGGTCCAACTATTTCCAAAAGATGGTACTGGCGCGTGCGGTCACTTCGCAGCAACGCAACTTCGAAGAGCTCGCCTGGCTGCACCTGTTCGAAGAGCTCGGGCACAACCGCGACCTGGCCAACAGCCGCGCCGATCTCCAACCTGTATTCGATCCGGTACTGGAGGCGACGTGTGCGTGGTTCGCAGCAAAGATGGAGCGTATCAGCGAGGTTGAGAAGGTCGTCCTGAGTCATGTGGTCGTCGAAGCGTCCGCCACCTTCTTCTACAAGCACGTGAGGCCGGCAATGGCGGCGACCGATGTCAACCGGCACTTCGATATCCATACCACCGCTGATGACGGCCACGTCGAGATGGGTTACTCCTTCCTCCGCAAGATACACATCGAGGATGGTCGCGCAGTCTTCGAGATTCAGCGCCAGGGCTGGGCGATGTTGATGGCGGTCATGGGGCGCATCGCGGACCTGGTCGTACATAACGCGGGTGCCGAGAGGGTCCCGGGCCCGAAACAGGAGCGCACGGATGTCGCTGATAGCGCAGTGGCCATCTGAAGGCTCACGCCGCGTCCCCGCGCAGGTCTATATCGATTCTTCGATCTACGCTCGGGAACAGGAGCGCATCTTCCGCGGACGTTCGTGGAACTACGTAGGTCTGGCTACGGAGGTGGCCGCCTCAGGCGACTTCCTCCAGACCTATGTAGGCGAGATCCCGGTAATACTGGTACGCGACCGCGCCGGCCGGCTGCGAGTCTTCGTAAATCGCTGTACACACCGGAATGCCCAGATCTGTCGCGAAGAGCGCGGCCATGTAAAGGTGTTTACCTGCCCCTATCATCAATGGTCGTTCACTCTCGAGGGACGTCTGGCAGGCATACCATTTCGCCGCGGTATTGACGGCAAGGGCGGTATGTCTGCCTGCTTCGCTCCGGAGCAACACGGACTGGAGGAGCTCAACGTCGCGCAGCGCAATGGCGCCGTCTTCGCCAGTTTCGCCAGTGACGTCGAGCCGCTCGAGCAATACCTCGGACCCGCAATCCTGAGCTACTTTGACAGAGTGTGCGACGGTCGGGCACTGCGTGTGATCGGTACGATGCGGCACCGTGTCCACGCAAACTGGAAGCTCCAGATCGAAAATCTGAAGGATCCCTTTCACGCAGCCTTGCTGCACTCATTCTTCGTGACCTTTGGAATCTGGAGATCCGATCAGGAGACCGAAATAAAAGTGGATGGTCATGGACGCCACAGTGTTCTGGTTTCGACGGCGAGTTTCAGGCAAAACACCGCTGACAAACCGGCGACTACGCGGGCGGAGTTTCGGCTGAAGGACTCGCGCATCATCGACCATGAGCGCGAATATGAGCATGGCACCGGCGCCATTCTCACCGTTTGGCCGAATCTGATCGTTCTGCAACAGCTGAACTGCCTTGCCATGCGCCATGTCAGGCCGGACGGACCGGATGCCTGCATCAAGACATGGACGTTCTTCGGCTACGAGTCCGATACGCCGCAGATGCTGGCAAGGCGTTTGTTACAGGCCAACATGCTGGGCCCGTCGGGCCTCGTCACAATCGATGACAATGAGGTGCTGGCGATTGCACAGGCCGGAGCCAGGGGTGCTCCGGCTTCCGCGGCAGTGCTCGAAACCGGCGAGGGCACGGGCGATGCGGACCATATGCTGACCGAATCGGCCATTCGCGGCTTTTACAAATACTATCGAACGATCATGGAATAAAAGCCATGCCGGCACAATCAGAGTTATATCAACTTGCCGCCGACGTCGAGTTGCTGTTCACCACCTATTGCGAGACCTTGGACGATGCCGCGATCGAACGCTGGCCGGACTTTTTCGCCAGCGAGAGCCGTTATCGGATTACGACGCGGGATAATTTGGAACGTAACTTGCCATTGAGTCTCGTGCTTTGCGAGGGGGTGGGGATGCTGCGCGATCGTGCCCGGGCATTGCAGGAGACAGTCATGTACCGGCGCAGATTCCAGAGGCGGCTCATGAGCGGCATCCGCCTGGAAACCGCCGATGGGATAGATGGGAGCGGTGTGAAGGTGCGCGCTTCATTTCTGGTTTGCGAAAGCATGGGGGACGGGCCCACCCAGCTTCTTGTCAGCGGCCGTTCGCAGGATATCGTCGTGCGGGAAGGCGATAGTCTGAAGTTCAAGCAAAGACTCTGTGTCATCGACTCCACGGTCATACCTGATTCGCTGGTGTTCCCGCTATAAGGATGTGTTCGATGTCGTATCTGCCCCTTAAGGATATTCTGGTTCTCGATTTCACCCGGCACCGCGCCGGCCCGGTCACATCGCGCCTCCTGGCGGACTTCGGTGCGCGCGTCATCAAGATAGAGGGACCGACGGATCTCGGCGACAGTATGGGAGGAAGCCGGCACGGCTTCGACTATCAGAACCTCCATCGTAACAAGCAGAGTCTGTCGCTCAATCTGAAGAGTGACGAAGGCAGGGCCATCTTTCGCGACCTGGCGCGCAAGGCCGACGTTGTTCTGGAAAACTTCCGGCCCGACGTCAAGCACCGGCTGGGGGTGGACTATGAAACGACCCGGAAGATCAATGCCGCGATTGTTTACGGCAGCATTTCCGGCTTCGGCCAGGTGGGGCCCTACAGAGAACGGCCCGCGGTGGACCAGGTCATACAAGGCATGACCGGCTTTATGTCGGTGACGGGACTTCCCGGACAGGAACCGGTACGCGCCGGGGCGGCAGTGGCGGATATCAGCGCCGGAATGGTCCTGGCACAGGGCGTGTTGATGGCGCTCTATCAACGTGAAAAGACCGGGCAGGGACAGTGGGTCCACACGTCTTTGGTCGAATCGCTATTCGCGGTGTTGGATTTCCAGGTGGGACGCTGGCTCGCGACGGGCGAAGTGCCTGAGCGGGCAGGCAACGATCATCCTACATTGATGCCTACCGGCCTCTTCCCCACCGCCGACGGCCACGTGAACATCGCGGCCGCGGAACAGCCGAAGTTCAGGGCCTTATGCGAAGCGTTGCGCATCCCCGAGCTTGCCGAGGATCCGCGGTACGCAAGCACCTCGCAGCGATCGGCTGGCCGACACGAGCTCTGCCAGGCCCTCGCGGCACGGACCCGGCACTACACCAGCGCGGAGTTGCAGGAAAAACTGAACGCCGCCGGCATTCCCTGCGGCCCTCTGTATACGATAGAGGAGGCGATGAACGACGTTCAGATCAAGTCATTGGGACTTACCCACAAAGTGAATCACCCGCGTCTGGGCTCAATAGAGATGCTGGGGCAGCCTATTCATCTGGAAGGTGCGGGCGAGCCGCCGGGCGTTCGCTCCCCGGCCCCCGAGCATGGCGAGCACAGTGAGGAAATCCTGTCCGGACTGCTGGGTCTCGACAAGAGAGTCATTGAGGATTTACGGACACGCGGTGTCATCTAGTGCAAGACGGCACCTGGCGCCTGTCGTCACTCCACCCTCCAAGCTCCTGTACGCGCAAGTGCGCGAAGATGCGCAAGTGGACCTCGCGGCGCTGGACATCGGAGCGCGAGATCGATTGTTGGCGGTGACCTCCGGTGGCTGCACAGCCTTGCGGCTGCTTGCGGAGGGCCCCGCGGAGTTGACTTGTGTTGATCTGAATCCCGCCCAGAACTATCTGCTGGAGTTGAAGCTGGCGGCCATTCGCGCGTTACCTCTCGGTGAATGCCGGCGCTTTCTGGGTGTCCGTAAAGATGCCAACCGAGTGGCAACCTTCCGTTCGCTAGCCAGCGCTCTGTCACCCGCGGCTCGCGCTTTCTGGGAGCAGCGCCCCTGGCTCATTCGCAAGGGCGTGGTCTATGCCGGCACCACCGAGAAGGTTTCTGCGTGGATGCGCAAGCTGCTCTTCGGTTATATCCATAGTCCGTGGATGCTGCGTCAGTTGTTGCGTCAACGTGACTCCAGCGCGCAGCAGGACTTCTACAGGAATGTCTGGGCAAACAGCCGCTGGCGCGGCACTTTGCGACTGGCGTTTAATCCTTTGTTCTTTCGTGTGATCTACGGCAAACGCTTCACGCAACGGCTCGGCTCCCAAAAACTATCGCATCTGTGGATGGAAAAGGTGGAGCGCGCCTTCACATGTCCCTCCTTGAGGTCGAACTATCTCGTTTCCCAACTGTTCTGGGGAGGCTTCCCACCTGGGGAGCAGGCATTGCCCTCTTATCTGCAGGAACCGTACTTCGGCCTGATTCGTGCCCACGCCAGCAGGATCCGTTGGTTGACCGGTGAAATCGGCACGTTGCTGGGGCGCGGCCCCAGTTGCGCCTACACGAAGGCAACGCTGTCCAACGCGTTCGAATGGATTCCACGGACGCACCTGCCGCGGACCTTCGCGGCGCTCGGCCACGCGCTAGCCCCAGGAGGTAGAGCGGTACTGCGGCATTTCCTCGGCGTGTCTCCATTGCCTCCCCGGATACCACTGATGGAGCTCACTGAGTTGAGTGATTTCCTGACGCGCAGCGAAAGAGCATTCCTGTACACGCGCGTATCGGTCTACGAGCGCTCGATCAATGAACAGTCCTCACAAGAAGGAACGTGGCGATGACAACAGGCGCTTCCGCCATGCAGAGCGCAGCTGACAGGCGCGACATGTATCTGCGGCTGCTGCTGCTTTGGCTGGCTGGCACCGGCCTGCGGCTGACAATCCTGGCGCCCCCACCCGTCATTTCCCTGATCCACGATGATCTTGGCCTGTCCGAAACCCAAATCGGGCTTCTGTCGGGAATTCCTGCCGCGCTGTTTGCCTGCGCGGCGGTACCGGGTTCACTGCTGATCGCACGCTTTGGCGCGCTAACGACTCTGTTTGTTGGCCTGCTGGCCACCGCCGGCGGCTCGGCTCTGCGCGGTGCGGCCGTGGATGCCTGGACGCTGTACGCCGCCACGGCTGTCACCGGTTTCGGTGTCGCGGTGATGCAACCGTCAATGCCGTCCCTGGTCCGCTTGTGGCTGCCGAACAAGATCAGCTTCGCCACCGCGGTCTACATCAACGGCCTGCTCGTGGGTGAGGTTTTGCCGGTCGCGTTGACGCTGCCTCTGGTGATGCCGTTGGTGGGCAGCTGGCGCCTGGATTTTTCGGTGTGGGGAGCCGTTTGCGTCGTTGTCGCCACTGTAATTTTCGCACTCGCGCCCAAACAAACCCCCTCGCCGTCGGTCGCAACGCCACCTAAATGGTGGCCCGACTGGAGGAACGGGCTCATTTGGAAACTGGGGATCATGATCGGCACCATCAATGCCACCTATTTCTCCACCAACTTCTTCATCCCGCGCTACCTGCATGCAACCGGACACGACGGCACGATCGGCTGGGCGTTGACCGCGCTCAATCTCGGCCAGGTTCCTGCCTCCATCCTGTTGCTACTTGGCGGCCGCGGCCTGGAACGACGCGCCACACCTTATGTGGTGTGTGGCCTGCTCGGGCTCGCCGCGGTGGTGGGCATCACCTTTGGCGATAGCCGGATTGTGATCGCCGGCGCCGGCGTGCTGGGTTTCGCGTGCGCCATCATCCTGACCCTGATGCTCGCCCTGCCGCCAGTGCTGAGTCGCGCCGATGATGTACATCGGACTACGGCAGCCATGTTGACCATCGGCTATGCCTGCGCCGTGGTCGTTCCGGTGTGCAGCGGGATTGCCTGGGACCTCACGGGTGTGCCCGTCGTCACCTTTGCTCCAGTTGTTCTGTGTTTGATTACATTCATTGCCATCGCACCCATAACCTGCGGTCGTCTGATCAGCAAGGGGGATGGCGCCATTCTCGATATTTCCGCTGCGTCGATCAAAAAAGGGTGAATCATGGAAGACATCATTCAGCTGCCCGAACAGGGCAACCTGTTCAAAGTCCGTCGACTGGGACGATATCTGGCCGCCGAGGTAACCGGCATCGATTTGAGCCAGTCCCTGGACGCGGCGCGGGTCCGGGCGGTCTCGGCTGCTCTGGCGACGCACGAGGTGTTGGTTTTTCCGGACCAGACCCTGTCCCGCGACGACCTCATGAGGTTCGGACGCTATTTCGGCGAGTTGACCGTCCATCCGTTCGCCGAAAACGATTCGGAAGTCCCCGAGCTCATTGTGTTTGACTACCAGGAAGGCAATCCGCCGGTTTTGACGGATCGCTGGCACTCGGATGAAACCTACCGCGAGTGCCCGCCCATGGGCACCATGTTGTACTCGAAGGTCGTGCCGGAAATAGGTGGCGATACCTGTTTCACGAGCATGTCCACCGCCTACGACGCGCTTTCCGAGCGGCTGCAGGAATTTCTCGCCGGACTCGAGGCGGTGCACGACTTCGCCTCCTTCAAATATCTGTTTCCAAACACTGAAGAAGGCAAGCGCCAGTTGTTGCGTTGCGAGGAGCGCTATCCTCCCATGAGCCATCCGGTAGTACGTGTCCACCCGGTGACCGGCAGGAAGGTTCTGTTTGTCAACCCGCACTACACCCGCTTCATCAAGGGTCTGGAGGAGCAGGAAAGCCGGATGCTGCTCGACAGGCTCTTTCGAGCAACTTCCGTCCTGGAACATCAGTACCGGCACCACTGGAAACCCAACACGGTGGTGTTCTGGGACAATCGCTCTGTTCAGCATGCCGCGGTCCATGACTACTATCCGCAGCGTCGTTTCATGGAACGGGTCACGATTAAGGGTGATCGCCCATTCAGTACAGACGAGGTTGCAAAGCCCGAGCAGCTGCGTAAGTTCAAAGTGGCGCAGTACGACCACAACGACAAACGCAGGGCCGAACGGCAGTTCGAGCGAGAGTAGGCAGCACGAGCATGCCGACGGTCATATTCGAGAGCCATTCGGGCCAGACACAGAGCGTGTCCGTGCCCGAAGGTGGCGCCCTCTATGAAACTTGCGATGCGATTGAATCTCCCGTGCCGTTCCACTGCCGGCGGGGTAACTGCGGAACATGCCGCATCGCCGTGCTTGAAGGGCATGACGAGCTGCTGCCACCCAGCTCGCATGAGAGCCGTACGCTCAGACTCCTCGGGTTGTCAGAGCAGAATCATCGCCTGGCGTGCCGGGCGATGATGCTTCCGGGCGCCGGGATCCTCAGAGTGCGACCTCTTGGGAAGCGCCGCTTTCGGCCGCCTCTGCTGCGCATCCCTGTAGTGTTTGATACCGCTTCCAGGCGGATGCTGGGACGACGGCGCGATGCGAGCACGGCCGACATCACCATCAGCGCATCTGAGCTGAAGAGTGGCGAGGTTGTGACACTGGCCTACCAACTGCCCCTGCAGGCGCAACCGTGCGAAGTGATCGGCCGTATTGTGCGCTGTGAGCCGGATGGCGGGCCCGAGGGGGAACCGCACCATTACGTTGCCGTCATCGAGCTGCTGGAGCAGGACGACCGCCTGGTATCTCTGGTAACCAGCTGAGTTTTAAGGGGTTTAGTGGGCCCGGTAGGATTTGAACCTACGACCAAGGGATTATGAGTCCCCTGCACTAACCGCTGTGCTACAGGCCCGCCGGAAAGGGGGCGGATTGTAGCAGCCAGGGCTGGACGTGGGAGGGGCGGTCGGCGAGCTTTTGGCGCAGGGCGGAGGAGTACCTCAGCGGTCGAGGGCATCCCGCAAGAACATGGCCGTGCATTTGGCGCAGCTGGTGGAAAACGCCTCGTCGAGGGTTCCCTGGAACCAGGAGATTCCGCTGGCGCCGTGCCGGCGGCCGGAATCAGGGCGTGCGGCGGCGCCGTGCGTTTCACCGGCGGACCGGTCGTTGCCCGGGGCAATGGCTTCAATGGCGGGGCCGGCCGCCTTGGGGCCGGGGATCGGCTCTTCCTTACGGTTTTTGCAGCTGCCTAAAGCTACGGCTATGGCGAGAACAGCGACGGCAATCGACAGGGGCTTCATGGCTCCTCCCGTGTTCCGTTGAGGGATAACGTCTTCCGACCTCTTGCGCTCCCTGGCGGCACCATTAGCATGGCGCTCGTAGCCTCTGACTAGGCTTTCGCATGGGCAGTTCCCATGCGGCAAAAAACAACGGAGATTTCATGCGCCTTTATATTCTACCCGGAGCCTGCTCTCTCGCTGCGAACATTGTACTTCGTGAGGCTGGGATCCCGTTCGAGCTGGTCAAGCTCAATCACCATACGCACAAAACGCCCGAGGGCGTGGATCTGAAGGAGATCAACTCCAAGGATTATGTTCCGGCGCTGGTGCTGGACAACGGTGAGCTGTTGACCGAGAACGCGGCGCTGCTGCCGTATATCGCCGACCTCAAACCGGAGGCGAAGCTGGCGCCTCCTGTGGGTACGCTCGAGCGCTACCGGATGTCGGAATGGCTCTCCTATATCAATTCGGAGGTCCACAAGGGCTTTTCGCCGTTGTTTGCCAAGGGCGCCTCGGAGGATGTGAAGCAATATGGGCGCGCTGCGCTGACCAAGCGCATTTCGTGGCTGGCGGGACAGCTCGGCTCGAAGCAATACCTGGTGGGTGATCACTTCACGGTAGCCGATGCTTACCTTTTCGTGGTGTTGGGCTGGGCGCCGCTGGTGCACTTCGACCTGAGCGCGTGGCCGAATCTGCAGACCTACCGCGAGCGCATCGCAGCCCGCCCGCACGTTGTTGAGGCGATGACGGCGGAAGGGTTGTTGAAACACAAGTAGGCACATTTGTCGCTACGCAAAGCCTGTCGGCCTCGCGGAGCATTCATGGGCAGTAGGAAACTCTCGAAATATCAGGCAAAGCGCGACTTCACCAAGACTGCCGAGCCCAGCGGCACGGTGGATGTCGCGCCCGCCGAGCACCTGCGCTACGTCATTCAGAAGCACGCGGCGCGGCGTTTGCACTACGATCTGCGGCTCGAGCTCGACGGAGTCTTCAAATCCTGGGCCGTGACACGCGGCCCCTCTCTTGATCCTGCTGACAAACGACTCGCTGTCGAGGTGGAGGATCATCCGCTGACGTATGGAGACTTCGAGGGGACCATCCCCGGGGGGCAATACGGCGGCGGCACAGTGCAGCTGTGGGACCGCGGTTTCTGGGCGCCGGAGGGCAAACAGTCCACGGAAGCCGCACTCGCAGCTGGCGATTTGAAGTTCGTGCTCGAGGGCGAGCGGCTGCACGGCAGTTGGGTGCTGGTGCGCATGAAAGGTGACCGCTTCCGCGGCAACCGCACCAACTGGCTGCTCATCAAACATCGGGACGACTACTCGCGGCCCGGCGATAGCGATGCGCTGTTGGCTGAGGACCGCTCGGTGGCCTCCGGCCGGACGATGGCGCAGATCGCTGCTGGCAAGGGACGCGCTCCCCGGCCGTTCATGCTCGCGAAAGGGGATCTCGCGAAGGCCGATGCGGTTTGGAATTCCAACAGGGATGGGCATGTGGGTGATCTGGGGGCGCATGGTGAGAGTGGGGAATCACATTCGGCAAAGGCGAGCGCTGCGCCGAAGGGCGGCGCCGTGCGATCCGCGTCGGCACCCGCGGCCCCGGCGCCGGCGGACTCCGCAAAAGGACGCACCGCGAAAGCTGGCGTCACAAAGGCAGTTGCGGCTAGGGACGAACCTCAGGAGGGGCGCCTGTCTTCGAGAAAGCGAAACCGGTCGTCTGCGGAGCGCTCTGCCAACACCGGATCGAAAGCAACGGCGCCGCGCCGCGCCGCAGGCGCTGAGGGCGCAGAGGGAGCGCGCGGCGGTGCTGATGATGCGCGTGGCGCCCACGGCGTGCGGGCCGCAATGCCGGGATTCATCGAGCCGCAGCTCGCGCTGTTAGTGGACCGGCCGCCGGGGGCGGCGGGGTGGGGGCACGAGCTGAAGCTGGATGGGTACCGGTTGCAGCTGCGGGTGCAGAAGGGGCGCGCGGTGTTGAGAACCCGTAAGGGTCTCGATTGGACCCAGAAGTTCTCCGCTATAGCGAGCGCCGCGCAGCATCTGCCTGATTGCATCAAGGACGGTGAGGCGATTGCGCTCAATGCGCAAGGTAACCCCGACTTTTCTGCCTTGCAGCTCGCTTTGTCCGAGGGGCGTGGCGAAGCGCTGCTGTTTTGTGTGTTTGATCTTTTGTACGCTGACGGCGAGGATTTACGGAGCTTGCCGCTGAGGGAGCGAAAACGCCGCCTCAAGGAGATATTGGACGAAGCGCCGCCGGAGGTTGATGAGTCTATTCGCTACGTGGCGCACGCGGAGACCGACGGCGAGGCTATTCTCAAGCGGGCTGGTGAAGCTTCGCTGGAGGGCATCATCTCCAAACAGCTCGACGCGCCCTACAGATCCGGGCGTACAGGCAGTTGGACCAAGGCCAAGTGCCGGGCCGGCGATGAAGTCGTGATTGGCGGCTGGGTGTCAGAAGGTAAGCAGCTGCGGTCGCTCATCGCGGGTGTCTATAAAGAGGGTCGGTTGATTCCGGCCGGTCGTATCGGTACGGGCTTCGGTGGCGACAAGATCAAGATGCTGACGGAGCGCCTCAGGAAAGTGGCAAGCGACGAAAGCCCTTTCTCCGAGAAAGTGCCGATGCCGAGCGGGCGTAGCGTTCACTGGGTGAAGCCCGTGTTGGTGGCGGAAATCGAGTTTGCCGGTTGGACGGACGGCGGGCATATCAGGCAGGCGGCGTTCAAAGGTTTGCGGGAAGACAAGCCGGCTGCGGAAGTGCGCGGTGAGACGCCTGTTTCGCCGGAAAGCGCTGGCTTGTCGCGGCGGGGCGGGAAAGGTAGCGGAGCCAAACAAGTCCAAGGGGTGGGTCGCGACGGAGGCGATGGCGCCATGAAGAAGAGCTCCAGCCGGACTTCGGGCGCCGCCGCAAGGAATACGGCACGCGGCGTGTCTGATGGTGTCGCTACAAAAGGCGCGGCGCGCAGTGCGTCTGATGGCGCCGCTGCAAAAGGGGCGGTGCGCGGCGCGTCCCGCGGCCCTGCTGCAGAAGGCGCGGTGCGCGGGCCCAACGTCGTCATGGGCGTTACGATTTCCAATCCCGACAAAGTCTTCTGGCCGGACGCCGGCGATGGTGAGCCCGCGACGAAGTTGGATCTGGCGCGCTACTTTGAGGCGGTGGGAGAGTGGCTGTTGCCGCAAATCGAAGGTCGGCCTTGTTCCATCATCCGCGCTCCTGACGGTATGGGTGGCGAGACGTTTTTTCAGCGGCACGGCATGCCGGGCATGTCCAAGCTGTTTGATCTGATGCGAGTCTCCGGCGATCGCCAACCTTACGTGGCCATTAACCACGTCGAGGCTTTGGCAGCGGTGGCCCAGAGTGGCGGTGTGGAGTTGCATCCATGGAATTGCGAGCCCGGCCGACCGGAGGTGCCCGGACGACTGGTTTTCGATCTCGATCCGGCGCCGGACGTGACTTTCGACACCGTGATCGAGGCCGCGCAAGAGATGCGTGCGCGCCTGACTTCGATCGGACTCGAAAGCTTCTGCAAGACGACAGGCGGGAAGGGCCTGCACGTCGTTACACCACTGGCGCAGCCCCGCAATACCCACCTCGACTGGCCGCTCGTTAAGGCGTTCGCGCGCGAGGTGTGTCGTCAGATGGCCGCGGACAAGCCCGATCGCTACCTGATCAACATGTCGAAGAATGCGCGCAAGGGACTCATCTTTCTCGATTACCTGCGCAACGACCGCTTGTCGACAGCCGTTTCCGTGCTTTCTCCGCGAATCCGTCCCGGCGCACCCGTCTCCATGCCGATCACTTGGGCACAAGTCCGCCCTGGCCTGGATCCAAGTCGCTTCAATCTGCGCACGGTGCCCGGGCTCATTGCGCGCAGCAAAGCGTGGGAGGGTTATGAGGATGCGGCGCGGCCGGTGGTGAAGGCTGTGGAGCTATTGGCCAAGGCGCAGAAATCATCCCGCGCCCGCGGGAAGTCCGCTCAATCGGCCAGGTTGTGAATCAACCGCCGCAGCAACGCGAATGCGGCTTCGGTGTCCTGCTTGCTAAAGCCGCTCAAGAGCCGCTCCTGCCGTCGTCGCACAACGGTATCCAGAGAGGTGAATAGCTCTCGGCCGCGGTCGGTGAGGAATACGTCGACATAGCGACCGTCATCCTTGCGCGGTACGCGGCGCACGTATTTTTCTTCCTCCATGGTCATCAACACCCGACTGAGTGCTGACTGCTGCATCATCGCGCGCTCGATGATCTCGCTGATGGTGATTCCGTCACCCATGGCGAGCACCGCCAGAATGCGCCACCGGGCGACATTGATGCCTTCGCGACGAAGCTTCTCGGTCAGGTCAACATGGAGCATGAAAGCGAGCCGCGCGATCAAGTGCGGCAGGAAGTCCTTGAAAAGTGCGTCGGGCGCCGCGGCGGCTGGTGGCTTGGTGCGGGCGCGCGGCAGGGCGCGGGATTTCCGTCGTGCTACCGCCATGTTGCTTGCCTAGAAATCAATCACCTGCCCCATACCGCGCTCCTTCGCTTTCTGCAGCACGTAGTGCGCAGATGCCAGATCCTGCGGAGCGATGCCTAGCGACTTGTAGAGAGTGATATCACTTGGTGCTGTCCGTCCGAGCTTGGTGCCGTTGGATACTTCGCCGATTTCCGCGAGGATGTGATCCGGCGTGATCGCTCCCGCCCGCAAGGCTTTCAGGTAGTCGCCACCTTCCGTGATGGTCGACGACCGGTAGTCTACGAAGAAGCGGGATTTGACCACGGTCGGAATATCGATCTCGGAAGCCGTGGCGACGCTGGAACCGACTACATTGAGGTGTGCGCCTGGCTCGATCCATTCGCCGAGCAGGATCGGCTCGCGTGCCTTGGTCACTGTGCAGATGATGTCGGCTTTGCTCACAGCATCGCGCGCAGTTGCGGCGACCTCGATCGCAATTGCGTGCTTAGCGCTCTCCGTTTTGGCGAACGCAGCAGCCTTGGCGGCTTCCCGACCCCAAACACGAACTCGACGCAGCTTGCGTACAGCCAGCATCGCTTCCAGGTGACTGCTCGCCTGCTCGCCGGCGCCCAAGATGGCCAGATCAGACGCCTCCGGTCGTGCGAGCAATCGCGTTGCCAGCCCACTGGCAGCCGCCGTCCGTATGGCCGTGATTTCCGCCGCATCCAGCATAGCCACCGGCTGCCCGTGTTCCACTTCGAACAACAGCACCAGGCCGAGATGCGACGAGTACTGCGGTGGTTTGTTTCGCGGGATGAGGCTCACGAGCTTCACGCCGAAACACTCGGGCTCGCCGAGGTAGCCCGGCATATTGCCGAGCATGCCCAGATCTCCCGGCATGATCATCACCGACCGCAGCGGCAGCACCACGCGTCCCTCGGAAACGGCGCTCATGGTCCTGGCCATCAGATCGATGCACTCCGGCATGGGCAGCAGGGCATGCACGTCCTTGGCACGCAGAATGCGGATTTCCACGGGGACCTCTTCGCGTTTGCTTTTATCCGACCCGCCCTGTCAGCGCTGCGCGAACTCGCCGCGCAGGTCCTTCAAGGCCGCAATGAGGGATTCTATGTCGGCTTCGTTATTGTAGAAATGAAAACTCGCGCGCAGATTATCGTCCCGATGGGAGGTCACGATGTCCCGCTTGAGGAGCTCGCGGGAGAGCGCGCCGCTATCGCGAGCGGGAACGCACACTGTGGCGCCGCGACGACTATCGGGAGTCGGGGTTACGCTCGGCCAGCCGATCTCGACCAGCCGCTCCATGCAGCGCCGGGTCAATGCCTCGTTACGCTTCTGAATCGCTTTCGTGCCCACCCCTAACAAAAACTTCAGGCCCGCTTCGGAGGCATAGGCGTTCACCACGGCCGGCGTGCCCGCCTCGAAGCGACGCGCGCTCGGGTGCGGGCGGTTGGCCGTGATATCCATGGCTCCTATGTTCTCCTGCGCGAACCAACCAGTGTTGGTCGGCAGCAGCGACTTCGTAAAGGAGTCGCGCACGTACATGAAGCCGATGCCGGCGGTACCGAGCAGATACTTCAGCATGCCGCCCACGGCGAAATCGACATCGAGACTTTTTACGTTGATGTCCGTGGAGCCGACCGACTGGTAACAGTCGAGCAGCACCAGTGCTCCCTTGGCGCGCGCAATGCGCACGATCTCGGGGATCTCCAGTTTCGCGCCGTTTCGGAAACACACGTGCGTGATGGCCACGAGCTGCGTGTTCTCATCGATGGCGGCGGCGAACTTCTCGGCCGGGATGTAGCCGGTGGCGTCCCGTCCCACGTGCACGACCTTGGCGCCGCGCGGCTCCTGTGCGTGCCAGATCTGCGCGTTGGTGGGAAATTCGAAGTCGCTGATCACCACCTTATTGCGCTTGCCGGTGAAATCGAGCGCGCTGGCCAGCGCGTTCAGCCCCGCCGAAACCGATGCGGTCACCGCGATCTCATCCGGCGATGCGCCCAGCAACTGCGCGGTCAGTGAGCGAACCGCCTCGTTTTTGGTAATCCATACATCCCAGTTCGCGCCGACCGCCAGCCGATCGTCCATATAGGCATCGATCGCGGCCTTCACATCGTTCGCCAGCGCACAGTAGGAACCGCTGTTCAGGTAGGTCTTGCGCTCCAGAACCGGGAATTCCCGTCGCAGCGCGACAAAATCAGTTTCCATAGTCATTCACGCGGGTGAGTTGCCGAGAGAAAATTATATGCAATATCATATGATTTCACAATCAAATGGCCGGGAGATCTCGCCTGTGACTGTTCAACCCATAGGGCTGCACGAAATTCATGCCGCGCGTGCGCGGCTCGCCGGCCTGACCGCGGTGACCCCGGTCGTCGCCTGTCCCGCCGCGCCTGCAGGCAGGACGGTGCGCCTGAAGTTGGAAAGCCTGCAACCCATCGGCTCTTTCAAATTGCGTCCGGTTGGCAACGCCGTAATGTCACGTCCACGAGCGCAGCTCGCCGACGGCATCTATACCTCCAGCAGTGGCAATAGCGCGCTCGGGGTTGCCTGGATGGCGCGTGAGCTGGGTGTTTCAGGAACTGCGGTTGTGCCTGCGAATGCGCCTGAAGCGAAGCTCGAGAAACTTCGTCAGCTCGGTGCGCGCATCGAAGTGCTCACAGTGGAGCAATGGTGGGAGGCGATTCGCGTCGGCGCAGTGGCGGGCCATCAAGGTGTCTACATTGATGCGGTGCGCGATCCGGCCAGTCTGGCGGGCGATGCGACAGTAGGTGCGGAGATTCTCGAGCAGTTTCCGGACGTCGAAGCCATTTTCGTGCCCTTTGGGGGCGGCGGGCTCGCTTGTGGTATTGCGAGCGCGGTTCACGCAATGCGCGCGAACGTGAAGGTGATCGCCTGTGAGTTGGAAACCGCGCATCCCTACAAGGCGGCGCTGGCTGCCGGCACTCCGGTGGAAACGCGGCATGAGGCCGGATTCGTGAGCGGCGTTGGATTCAGTACCGTCTTGCCGGAGATGTGGCCGCTGGTGCGAAGTTTTCTGGATGGCGTGATTACCGTAACCCTTGCGGAAGTTGCCAATGCCATCAGGGTAATGGTGGAAAACAATCACATCGTTGCCGAGGGCGCCGGCGCCATTGCGGTCGCTGCGGCGCTGTCAGCGCGTTATGAGTATTCGCGCGTGTGCGCAGTGGTCTCGGGCGGGAATCTGGACAGAGCGATGCTGAGCACGATTCTGCAGGGGCGGGTGCCGTAGACGGTGTCTTTAGGGATGCGGTTCCTGTAATGCCGCTTGAGGATTGCGCGCGCGCCGCGCCTTGCGCACGAAATACCCGATTGAGAGCAACCCCATGACCGGTACGCCAACAATCCAGGAGATGCCCCAGACCTCTTGGTCGAGCCCCATGGTAATCAACACAGCCACCAACACCACCAAACCCACGATCTGCACCAGCGGGTAGAGCGGCATCCGTACCGGCAGATCCTCCTTGCGATAACGGCGCCGGAAGCTCAGGTGGCTGAGCAGAATGGCGACCCAGACGATCATGGCGTCGAACAGCGCGACCCCGAAAAGATAGTTGTAGGCGCGCCCGCCGCTGAGTTTGGAGACTCCGGCGGCCAGCAGAATGCAGACCCCCGAGGTCAGAATGGCCGCGACCGGCGTGCCGTTTTTGCTCAGTCGTCCCAGGAATCGGGGCGCGAAGTCGCCGCGCGACAGCGAGAACAGCATGCGCGAGCATAGATACACGTTGGTGTTCATGCTCGACAGCGCGGCGGTCAATACGACGAAGTTCATGATTCCGGCCGCGTGCCGTATGCCAGAGTCGGCGAACACGCGCACGAACGGGCTTTCCGTGACGACCTTCGCTCCCGTCGCTGTCCACGGCACGATGGTGACGACAATGCCGAGCGCAAGGACGTAGAACAGGAACAGTCGCACCCCCATGTTCCGCAGCGCCGCCGGGATATCCCGTACAGGGTTGCGGCTTTCACCAGAGGTGACGGCAATCACTTCGATTCCATTGAACGACAGCACGCCCACCAGGACCGCCATCCACACGCCGCCGAAGCCGTGGGGCATGAAGCCACCGGGCAAGCCGGTGAGGTTGTGAAATCCGGTCGGCTGCCGGCCCAGGCCGAAGATCATGCTGGCGCCGAGGATGATGAACAGGACGATGGCCACCACCTTGATCATGGCGAACCAGTATTCGATCGAGCCGAAGTTGTGGACTGAGCGCGAGTTGAAATACAACAGCACGAGCGCGAACCCGACGGACCACATCCACACCGGCGTGCCCGGGAACCAGAAGGTCATGTACACGCCCGCCGCCACGGCCTCGCCGCCTATGGCGATCACCTGCGCCATCCAATAGGAGTAGCGCACAATGAAGCCGGCCCAGGGGTTGAGGTAAATCTCAGCGTAGGTGCCGAACGAGCCGGCGGTGGGATGCACGACCGCCATTTCGGAGAGGCTGAACACAATGGCGACCGCTGCGAGCGCTGCAATCGCGAAGCTCAGGACCACCGCCGGTCCCGCGTAGCCGATGGCGAGGCCGCTGCCCATGAAGAGCCCGGTGCCAATGGCGCCGCCCAGTCCGATCATGACGACCTGGGGGCGCGTGAGGGCTTTGTTCAGCCCGCTTTCCCGAGCCGCGACCTCTGACTTATCCATGCGGCAGTCTACCGCCCCTGGTATGCACAGTCGCAGAACGGCTTGGTCGTTGTGCGCTTGCAGCCGCATAGGAGGGCGTCGCGGTCGTCGCGAGGGGTGAATAGCAGCGGCGTGAATTCCGTGCCGGCATGCGAGCCGTCGCAGAACGGTTGGCGCTGGCTGCGACCACAGGCGCACCAGAAGTAGGTCCTGCCGAACTTCAGCGGGACGGAGCACGGCCCTGGGTTGGCGACGACGGGATCGGACATCGAAGGTCCCAAAAACGCTTCAAGTCTAAAGCTTCTGGCGCCGATACTATGATTTCTCGCATGCGCGCTGCAAGCGCTTGACGGGACTAGGCCTGCGGCCCACCCCCCTCGTTCCCGCCACTGTTCCCTCCTTGAACCTTTTCCGCAGCACCCGCGACTCATGGTGTAGGCGCCTGGCGGCCACGTTCCCGCGTTGTCCGCGAGCGCCGAGTTCCTGCAACCAACCCGGGTGAGCATTTGTCCGCAGAGCCGTCGCATCGTGGTTCGCTGCTTCAGCGTCTGCCGCTGGTGACGCTCTATTTGACCGAACGTTGCAATTCGCGCTGTGTCACTTGTGACTACTGGCGTCATGGTCGCGCTGACACGAATCTTGAATCGGTCACGCGGCTGCTCCCGAGCCTGCGCCAGTTACAGACGCAGATGGTTTTGATATCTGGCGGTGAGCCGTTGCTCAATGCCGAGTGGGCGGACATCGCGCAGCTGTTGAGGGAGAGTGATCTGCAGCTGTGGCTGCTGACCTCCGGCTTGTCTTTGGTAAAGCATGCGCCTCGAGTCGCGGAGCTGTTTGATGCGGTTACCGTGTCGCTGGATGGCACCAACCGTGAGACCTACGCAGCCATTCGGGGGTTGGATGCGTTTGATCGAGTCTGCGCGGGAGTGCGTGCGGTCGCAGCCAGAGACGTCCCAGTCAGTCTGCGTGTCACGGTTCAGCAGGCCAACTATCGGCAGCTGCCACGATTTGTCGAGCTTGCGCACGAGCTGGGTGCCCGACAGATCTCGTTCCTTGCGGTCGATGTAGCCAACCCTCACGCCTTCGGCCGCCTCGATGATTTCACTAAGAACCTTGCCTTGCGTTGCGAGGACTTACCGGAGCTCGAGGGGATTTTGTCCGAGCTGGAACGCGATCACGCCGAGGACTTTCAATCGGGCTTCATCACGGAGAGTCCGAGCAAATTGCGTCGCATCCACAGCTACTTTTCCGCCGTCTGCGGAGTCGGTCCGTACCCACCGGTGCGTTGTAATGCGCCCGAGTTCTCAGCCGTCATCAACGCAAGAGGCGCGGTCAGTCCTTGTTTCTTCATTCCCGGACCGCCCGAGGCTGTGTGGCAGGACGACCTGGGTTCGGTCCTGAACGGGAGCTCCATGATCGCCCTACGCGAGGACATTCGCTCGGGGCTTCGCCCGGAATGTGCGACCTGCGTGTGCTCCCTGTGGCGTGAGTCAGGCAGCCGCACCGGCGCTGATTTTCTGTTACCGCGGCATGCCAATGTTTGATTCTCAGGCAGACACCGCGCCGACGGTCGCGGACCCGCTCCGGCCGCTGCGATTTCCGTTCGTCGCGAAGCTCTTCGGTAAAGCCCTTGCATTGAGCTACCGGCTCACGGGTAAGGACCGCTACGATGACTTTCGCGTCGAGCGGGTGCGTGGCACGCCGTTCGTGGTCATCCCGAGTGTGTTTAATCCGAAAGTGCCACGCACCGGCGAGTTTCTTTCCGCACAGCTCGATGCGCAACTGGTGACTCCCGCGGCGGAGGTGCTGGATATGGGCACGGGCTCCGGAGTTTGTGCGGTCTTTGCCGCCAGGCATGCGCGGCGGGTGGTAGCGGTCGACATCAACCCTGAAGCGGTTCGCTGCGCCAGGATCAACGCGCAGCTGAATCATCTCGAGCACAAGATCGATATCAGGCATGGCGATCTGTTTGCTCCCGTGCGCACCGAGCGTTTCGATATCGTCCTGTTCAATCCGCCGTTCGTGCGCGGCACTCCGCGCAACGATCGCGATCGTGCCTGGCGCTCGAATGATGTGGCGGAGCGCTTCGCAGCCGATCTCGGCGCGCACCTCAAACCCGGTGGCTTCGCGCTCGTGCTGCTGTCCACCTTCGGCGACGCGCCGGTCTTTCTGGAGGAATTCGCCACGCAAGGCTACGCGGTCAACGTGTTGGCCGAGCGCCGCTTCGTCAACGAGGCGTTGGCAATTTTCAAGCTCGAGGCAACACGTCGATGAGCGTCAGGATGAATGCGCCAGCCCGGCTCAAGGTCGTACTCTACAACCCGCAGGCGGTGTTCTTCACCATGCCGCTCGCTTTGCTCGCCATCGGGTCCGAGCTCGATCCGGCGATCTATGAGGTTGTGATCATTGACGGCCGCCTCGACCCCGATGCGGCAAACACCGTCATCTCCCATATCGGTACGGCAGTGTGTCTCGGTGTCACGGTACTGACCGGAGCGCCGATCTCGGACGCCTTGCGAATATCGCGCGCCGCGAAGCAGGCGCGGCCCGATTTGCCGGTCGTCTGGGGAGGGTGGCACCCATCGATGTTCGCTCGTGAATGTTTGACCGAACCTTCCGTCGACGTCACTGTCCGCGGTCAGGGTGAGGAAACATTTGCGGAAATCGTCCAGCGCCTGTCTGAAGGCCGCTCGCTCGAAGGTTGCGCCGGATGTACGGTACGGCTGGCCGATGGAAGCATCCACGAGAATCCGGCGCGTCCACTCGCACCGGTCGACAAGTTTCGTGTGCACGACTATGGGCTGATTCCGGTCGAGCGTTACTTCGGTCTCAAGGGCAAACGTCAGCTCGACTACATCTCGTCGCAGGGCTGTAACTTCCGCTGCGCATTCTGCTCGGATCCGTTCGTCTACGGCCGCAAATGGGTCGGGCTCGAGCCGACCCGCATGGCGCTGCGCCTGAAGGAGTTGTGGGATCGATATCACTTCGATGACGTCAACTTCCAGGATGAGACCTTTTTCACCAAGCGCGATCGCGTCCAGGCGCTTGCGGACCGGATCGTCGAGTCCGGTATGAAGATCACCTGGGCGGCCACCATGCGCGCCGATCAGGGGGTGCGCCTGCCGGATGAAGTCTGGAAGCGCTGCAAACAGTCGGGACTGCGCCGGCTGCTGGTCGGTGTGGAGTCGGGCTCGAACGAGATGCTCAGGCGTATTCGCAAGGACATCAAAATCGAGCAGGTGTTCCAGACCGCGGAAAAGATGCTCCGGCACGACATTGCCGGCCACTTTCCATTCATTGTCGGCTTTCCTGACGAGAGCGACTCGAGCATCCAGGCCACTCTTGACTGTGCGAAGCGACTGCGCTCCATGAGCCCGGACTTCCTGACGCCAATTTATTACTTCAAGCCTTATCCCGGCAGCGAGCTGGTGATCGAAGCCGTCGAGCGCGGCTTTCGATTGCCCGAGACGCTCGATGCCTGGTCCCGGTTCGACTACGTGGCCGGCTTGCCCGGTCCGTGGGTGACAGCGGAGAAATTCCGGCTGATCGAGCGCTTCAAGTTTTTCCACGAGCTCGCCTGGAAGCCTATGTCCCGCGGCAAGCGGCTGCTGCAGCAACTGGCGCGCCACCGGTGCCGGACGGACAACTACCGCTGGCCGGTCGAGATGTTGTTCACACGTTGGATTCTCCCAGCTCAGAGACTGTCATGACCGAGGCATCGCGCATTCTGCTCATCAATCCGACGATCACAAAGACCAAGCACGCGCGGTTTCCGCTCGCGGTCATGAGTCTGTCCGCGGCTCTCGAGGGCAAGCACTACGCGAGCATCATCGACGGCAACATCGACCGTGACTTCATCGCCACCACGCTGCGGGCGATCGACTATGGCGTCGACTCGGTAGGGATGACCGTCATGGGAGGCCCCCAGCTCACCTCCGCGATCGCGGTCTCCAAGGCAATCCGGGAAAAGCGTCCCGATCTGCCGATCATCTGGGGCGGAGCGTTTCCGACGGTCTGTCCCGATGCAACCCTGAATACTCCTTACGTCGACTATGCAGTCAGGAGCCAGGGAGAGGACACGCTCATCGAGTTGTTGGATACGCTCGCCGGCCGACGCAGCGAGCCGCTGAGCTCCATCGCCGGGCTGAGCTGGCACCGCGACGGCCAGATCGTGCACAACAAGGAGCGCGCGTTTTCCACCGCGAGCTTTAGTCGCACGTTGGCGTATGACAAGTTGGATAACCCCCAGCAGTACCTGACAAAAACGTACCTCGGGGAGCGCACCATTGGATACCAGGCTGCGCTGGGCTGCCGTTATCGCTGCACTTTCTGCGGAGTCGCAACGATGTATCGCGGCAAGACGGCTCTGCCGCCCGCCGCGCGGCTCGAGCATGACCTCGGCTATCTCAAGACGAATCTGGGTGTGAACGGGATCCAGTTCTACGACCATAATTTCTTCGATCGCGAAGTGGACATGGTGCCGTTGCTGGAGGTACTGGCGAAACTGCAGATCCCCTGGTGGTGCTTCGCACGCTCCGATGCACTGGTGAATCTCTCCGCCTCGACCTGGAAGCTGGTGGAGAAAAGCCGCTTGCGCATGGCCTACATCGGCGCGGAGTCCCCGAGCGACTGGTTGCTCCACGACATCCGCAAGGGCACACGCAGTGACCAGACACTGGCGGCGGTGGAGACATGCCGCAGCCACGGCATCGTTCCGGAGCTGTCCTTCATGCTTGCCCCGCCACAGGATCCGGAAGGGGAGACCGAGCGGACGTTCGAGTTCATCCGGACGATCAAGCGCGTGCATCCGGCAACCGAGGTGATGATCTACATTTACACTCCGTTGCCACAGCGTCAGGACAGCAGGAACACGGCCGCGCTGCGCATGCAGAATGAAATGCGCGATTGCGCCGGCAATCGAGTTGTCTTTCCGCAAACGGCGGATGAGTGGGCGCAGCCGCAGTGGCTTGCCTACTGGTGTCACCAGGATGCGCCGTGGCTGTCCGCGCGGTTACGGCGGCGGATCGTCGATTTCACCACGGTGTTGGGATGCCGCTTCCCGACGATCATGGACATCCGTGCCTCCGCGTGGGGTAAATCCGCTTTGCGGGCGTTAGCCTCCTGGCGCTATCGATTTCAACGATACGATGATCCCTGGGAGTTGCGCATTTCGAGGAAGCTCATTCGTCAGTGGGACCCGCGCGTCATGAGCTTGTGACAACCATGACACTGCCGATGTTGCACGTTGTACAGATCAGCTTTTTTGCTGATCGTCAGGGACGATCGCCGTCGCAACTTCTGGAGGCCTGGTCCACGCTTCGCGATGTCGCCGAGGCTGCCCGCTCCGCAGGCGTCCGTGTCTCCGTCGTCCAGGCATGCTCGCGAGCGGAACGACTGCAGCGCCTGGGCGTCTGGTACTACTTCCTGCCGTTCGGTGAAATGTTGGGGCCTGCGGTCGGGAAGGCGGCTTTGAGCGAATTGCTGGGTAAGTTGGCACCGGACGTCCTGCACGTACACGGGCTGGACTTTGGGAGTGACGTGGTTGCGCTGAAGGCGCTCGCGCCTGCCACACCGATCGTATTGCAGGATCACGCGAGCCGTCCTCCGCGGATCTGGCGGCGAGCCTCATGGCGTCGTGCCAACTCGGTCGCTTCGGGAATCGCATTCTGCGCCCTGGAGCAGGCGCGACCCTTTACGGAGGCCGGCCTCATCGGCCCGCAGACGCGCGTGTATGAAATCCCCGAGTCCACCACCCACTTTTCGCCGGGAGACCGCAAAGAGGCGCGCCGCGTCACGGGCATTGAGGGGTCTCCAGCTGTCCTTTGGGTAGGGCATCTCGATACCAACAAGGACCCGCTCACGGTCCTCGAGGCAATCGCGCGCGCCGCGCGTGTGCTTCCCGGGCTGCGACTTTATTGCTGCTACGGAAACGCGCCGGTGCTGAGCAATGTCCAGGAACGGATCGCGAAGGACCCGGAGCTGCGCGACAGAGTGCAGTTAGTGGGCCGCGTGCCGCACGAACGAATCGAGTGGCTGATGCGGGCCGCGGATCTCTTCATCCTCGGGAGCCATCGGGAAGGCAGCGGTTATGCCCTCATCGAGGCGCTCGCCTGCGGCCTGCCACCCGTGGTCACCGACATTCCCTCGTTCCGCGCACTGACCGGGTCGGGGAAGGTGGGAATGTTGTGGCCGCCGGAGGATCCGGATGCCGCCTCCGCGGCGGTGCAGTCAATGGCGGATCGTTTAGGTCCTGAGCGGCGCGCCTCGGTGCGCACGCACTTTGAACGGGAGCTGTCTCCGCTGGCTCTCGGCCTGAAGCTGGCTGCGATGTACGAAGACGTGTTGCAGCGAAGTGGCGCGACGATGCTCGCCACGCAGCATCGCGCAGAGAGCCGGTGATATCGAGGTCTGGAGGAGCTGCCGCATGTCGCCGGCCGTGTCGATCATCATGCCCACGTTCAACCGCCTGCAATACCTGCGTCCGGCGGTGGAGTCGGTATTCCGGCAGACCTTGACCGATTGGGAATTGATCATTGCGGATGATGGCTCGGGAGCTGACACCCGGGCGTACCTGCGGTCGCTGGAGGATCCGCGGGTCAAAGTGATCTGGCTGTCCCACACCGGTGTGCCCGCTGTGGTAACCAACGTCGGTCTGCGCGAGGCCCGTGGCGAGTATGTCGCCTTCCTGGACTCCGATGATCTATGGCTGCCGGAGAAACTGGCGGCGCAGGTCGACTCGCTGCGCCGTCACCCCGAGCGCGGCTGGAGCTATACCAGGTTCTCTCTGGTGGATGGGACCGGCAATCCGATCGTCTCGCCACGCAGCAAAGGCCGGCCGGCGCTCTCCGGTTGGATTCTGGAGAGGCTGCTGAATGAGGAGACTGTCATCGCTCTGCCGAGCGTGTTGCTGAAGCGTCAACTCCTGGAGCGCCTGGGCGCGTTCGACGAGAGCCTCGTCATGTGTCAGGACGACGAGCTCTGGTTCAGGCTCGCTGAGCACAGTGAGATCGATGGCGTCGACATGCACCTCACGCTGGTCAGGCGTCACGGGCAGCATTCCGGAAGCGACGTCATCGCGTGGCGGGACCGCAGGCGTGTGTTCGAAAAAATGCTGCAGACTGGCCGCGACGGTTCTCTAGTGCCCGTCCTCCACCGGCTGCGCGCGCGGATGTCCGCGGGACTGGCGAAGAGCCAGGCGGCTTCCGGCATGCGGCGTGCCGCTCTGAACACCATTTTCACGAGTTTGCCGCATACGTGGCAATACCCCCGATGTTGGCTCGGCGCGCTCGGAGCGGCAGCACGCGCGTTCGTGCCTGCGAATGTACGGTCTCTCGTGCGTCGTTATCGTCACGGTCGCCACGCTCACAACCTATGAGCCTCGTGTCGGAACTTTGGTCCATTCTCACCAGGCGACAGCGCCAGCGCATGCTGGTCGCGCAAACCATTTCAGTGGTGATGGCATTCTCGACAGTCACGGGAATCGCGGCCATCGCACCGTTTTTCGCAGTGATCGGCGATCCTCGTCTGATAGATCGCAACAGGCTGCTACACATGGTGTACGTCCATGGGGGATTCCCCAGCACGCGCAGCTTCGTTGTCGCGCTCGGTGTTGCGTTCGTCGCCGTGATCCTGCTTGTCAACTTGATCAATATCCTGGGTTCCGTGGCGCTGAATCGCGTGGCCTTGCAGACAGGCAGTGAGCTGCAGGCCGCTCTGTTCAAAGAGTATCTCTCACGGCCATACGCTTTTCACGCTGCGACCAACAGCATCGTCCTCTTCAACAATATAGTGCACGAAACCGCGCGGATCACCGAAGGCATCGTGCGGAATGTCCTGCTGGTCGTCACCAACCTGGTCACAGCGTTATTCATCGTGCTGTCCGTCCTGCTCTTCGACCCCGTCCTTTCCACCACGATGCTTCTGGTGCTCGGTGGCGGCTATGGACTGATCTATCTCGGGGTGCGGGGCCGCCTGTTACGGCTCGGGCACGCCTATTCACACGCCTGGTCGGGTAAAACCGGAATCGTCCGCGAGAGTTTCGGTGCCATCAGAGAGGTCCTGTTGATGCGCGACCGGCGCGTTTTCCAGGAAGCGTTCGAGCGGACGAACTCCCAGGTTCTGCACTCAAATGCCCAGATCCAACTTTTTGGGCAGGTTCCAAAGCACGTCATGGAGTGCGTGGCGGTATCGGCTCTGGTCGTGGCCGCTCTCCTGCCTGGGACCCACGATGGCGGCATGGGGCCCTGGCTCGGCGAGTTGACTTTCCTGGCGTTCGCCGCATACCGGCTGCTGCCGACGCTGCAACAGGTTTTCGCCGCTACAGTAAGAATCCGTGCCGATCGCGCTGCTTTGAGCGTGGTGGCACCCGACCTGCGGCGCGCACGAGTCGCGCAAGACAGTGCTCCGGAGCGGATTCAACATCCGAATGACAGCTCATGGCAGCAGCGCCCCTGCCAGGAAATCCGCCTCAAGGATGTGTCGTTTCACTACTCGCCGCAGCGGCCCGCGGTGCTCGATCGCATCAACTTGCAAATTCCTGCCCGTGCGACCGTCGGTATCGTGGGCGCAAACGGCTCTGGCAAAACGACCCTGATGGATCTGATAGCCGGACTGTTGGTCCCGACCGGCGGGGAGTTGCAAGTGGACGGCGCTCCTGTGGATGAGGCCGGCCGCGCCGCCTGGCAGGCACGGATCGCGTATGTTCCGCAGGACATCTTCCTGCTCGACTCGAGCATCGCGCACAACATTGCATTCGGGAGCGAGCCCGGCGCCATCGATATGCCGCGGCTCGCACGCGCGGCGCGGAGCGCGCAATTGGACGAATTCATCGCCACGCTGCCGGATGGCTATGAGCACCGGGTAGGCGAGCGCGGCGTGCAATTGAGCGGTGGACAACGACAGAGGGTGGGTATTGCGCGGGCGTTGTACAAAGGCGCGAGCGTGCTTTTGTTGGACGAAGCGATGAGCGCACTGGACGGTCTGACCGAAGCGGAGCTGATGACGGCTCTGAGCGGGCTGCGTGGCTCATGCACGATCATCCTGATCGCTCACCGACTCGGTATGCTTGGCTCGTGCGATGTCATCTATCAATTGGAAAACGGCAGAATCAGTGCCAGCGGAAGTTATGACGAGCTGACCAGGAAGTCGGAGCGTTTCCGCAGGACAATTGGTGTGCGATGAGGGTCGGCGATGCTAGCGCGGGGGCTATAACTGCAGCGTTCGCTGCTATTGCGGATCTCGAGAGTGAGTTGGATACGCACTTGGGGAGGCCGTGCGTCAAGGCAGAGGCTTCACGGCCACTGCAGCGCGCGGCGGCACATTGGTCTCAGGCAGTGTGGTCAGCCGCCGAGGCGCGGGGGCCGATCGAGCTTTGCGAAGCCGAATTGTCCAGAGGGCGGGAGGTCGCCGGTCATCCTCTGTTCGTGTGCGGCGCCCATCGAAGTGGAACGACTCTTGTCCGGGACTTGCTCGATGGTCATCCGGCTCTGGCGGTGCTGCCTTCGGAAGGCACTTTCTTCACAAACCTGGAGCGGCACCTGCAGGGAATGCAGCTCGAGCGGTGGCTCCCCTACATGGGCCAGGAGTGGCTGCGCCGTCTGGTCAATCCAATCCATCAGCAGCCGTATTGGCTGCTCGGCCGCTCGTCGCGGGAGAGCTCTTCGTACGTTGAGTTTGCACGCGCCCTGATGGCGTGGTGGCCGATCACAAGAGCTGGAGTTGGTAGTGTGGCGTCCTCCTGGCCCCTGGTCGCTGTAGCGCTCGCTTATGCACACTGCAGTGGTGGCCTTTCGGCCGACTCGGGCAGGCGATGTTGGGCCGAGAAGACACCGACCAACGAGCGGTTCCTGAGCCGCTTGCGAGCGGAGTTTCCACACGCCAGGTTCATCCACGTCGTGCGCCATCCGTTCGCCGTCTATGCTTCGCACAAGCAGGCTGCGCAAAGAGCGGGTGAGCGCTTCAGTCATGCTACCCAGGTGTTGCGGGATCTGAGCCTGTCGTATCGGGTTGCAGCCGAGCAGTCCCGCGGGGATCGCGAGGATTACCTGGTGATTCGCTACGAGGATGTGATCGAAAGCATGCAGCATATGGCGGCCCGGCTGGCCGCGTTCGCGCGCATCGAGTTGCTGCCGAGCCTGACACAACCGACCGCCGGCGGCCTGCCCACGATCAGCAACAGCTCTTTCCCTGTCGATGCGATACCTGGCCGCGTTTATCCCACCTCGGAGGCGGCCCGATGGAATGAGACGTTGACACCTTCCGAACGCGAGCGTGTCGCTGCTGCAGTCGGGACTGCCGCCACAGGTCTAGGTTACGTGGTTGATGGTGGGGCGCCATGGCGTCTGCGGGTCGCCCGCTTAGGCCTGCGAATCACGGGCAGGCTTCCATGAGTCCCAAGGCAGCGAAGAAGTCTGAGGATATTTCCGCAGATCCGTTCATGGAGAGGCGCCGCGCGTCCCTGCACGAGGGCTTTGGCCTGTTAGGTGGGCAGTTTCGCTTCGAAACGGACGATGCGCGACTGCTGCGGCTCGTGAAGCACGCCTATTCGCGGTTACCACCGCACAGATTCACGGCTGCTGCGCCTCGATTTCTGGTGAGGCTCGCGCTGACTTCCGCTCCACTTCCCTCCATCCATACGGAAAGCGAGCCGCCGCTGTTTAGACCCGTCGTCGCGGCAGCAAAGACTCTCTGTGGCGCCATGGACGGAGCAAATTTCGTCGCGGTGTCGCCTGAGCAGCAGTCTGCGCTGGTCGTGGTTGCTCCGGAAATGCTCGATTTTCCGTACCACGTGCGCTATGAGATGTTGGAGTTTGCGGTGTATCTGCTGGCCTCGCGCGCGCAGGGGCTGGTTGCTCTGCACGCCGCCTGTCTGGGGCGCGACGGGCAGGGGATTCTCCTGTTAGGCCCCAGCGGTGCGGGCAAGTCGACGCTGTCGTTGCACTGCTTGTTGCAGGGTCTGGAGTTCCTGGCCGAGGACAGCGTGCTGGTAAGGCCGGACGGCCTGCTTGCAACGGGTGTTGCGAACTTCCTGCACGCTCGCGAGGACTCGTTGCGTTTTGTCACAGATCGCGGTTGCGTTGCGGCGATCCGGAAGTCCCCCGTCATCCGGCGGCGCAGCGGTGTCGAGAAGTTCGAGATCGATTTGAGACATCCGCGGTACAAGCTTGCGAGCGCCCCGTTGCGGATCGGTGCGGTGGTCTTTCTTTCTGCGCAGAGCGCGCCTGCCAATGCGCTCCTCACACCGCTGCGTAAGGCGGGTTTGCGGCAACAACTCGCTGCCAGCCAGCCGTATGCGGCCAATCAGGCTGGATGGAGTGATTTCCGCCGGCAGGTGTCCCAGTTACCCGCGTTCGAACTGCGCCGCGGGGAGCATCCGCAGCAGGCGGTAGAGGCTCTCGAGAAGCTGCTACCGTCCCTGCGTGCACGAGGCAGGTCATGAAGATCGCTTTCGTCATACCTGGCGGCGTGGGCCGTTCGGGAGAGTACCAGGTCATTCCAGCGCTCCTTGCACTGTTCGCCCGACTGTCGTCGCGCCATGAAGTCCATGTATTTGCGTTGGAGCAGGAGGCCAAGCCTGCCAGCTGGGACCTGGTTGGCGCACGTATTCATAACATCGGCCGAGGCTATACGCGGCTACGGGCAATCCGGGCGATTTGCGCTGAGCACCGCGTATCCGCATTTCATGCGGTGCATTCCATCTGGTCTGGCAGTCCCGGACTCGTCGCCGTGACCGCCGCCAGGATACTGCATCTGCCGAGCCTCATTCACGTCGCTGGCGGTGAGTTGGTCGGACTCGTGGACATAGGTTACGGCGGTCGCCTCAGTTGGAAGGGGCGCCTCCGCGAGCCGCTGGTCCTACGGTCAGCGACCGTCGTTACAGCAGCGAGCTCTGCCATGATCGCGGCGCTCGAGCAGATCGGAATCGCCGCGAAGCGTCTGCCGCTGGGTGTCGACCTCGAAGTCTGGGCCCCACGCGATCCAGTGCCTCGGGACACCAGCAAGCCTGCGAGGTTGATTCATGTTGGCAGCCTCAATCGGGTCAAGGATCAAAGCACCTTGCTGCGGGCCGTCGCAGCGCTGGCGCAGACGGGAGTTGAATTTGAGCTGGATGTAGTCGGAGAGGATACGTTGCAAGGTGAAATTCAGGCGTTGGCGGCGCGCCTGGGATTGGGTGCGAGAGTGAGGTTTCATGGATTTCTCACTCAACGGCAGCTTTATCCGCTGATGCGGCAGGCGCACTTGATGATCCTTGCCTCGCGCCATGAGGCCGGGCCGCTTGCACTGCTCGAGGCCGGCGCCGTGGGCGTGCCGACCGTTGGAACTTCGGTCGGACATATCGCGGAATGGGCCCCTCGCGCGGCGACAGCGGTTCCCGTGGCGGACCGGGCAGCTCTGGCTCGCGCGATCGCACAGCTGCTCGGTAATGAGGATCTGCGCCTCCAGATTGCTCGGGAAGCATTGCGCCGCGCAACGAGTGAGGACGCGGATTACACCGCCCGAGGCTTCGAGGCAATTTACGCAAGCTTCACCGGAGATGCGCATGGACGTTTCGCGGTCTGACCGGGTGAGTAGCGCCGCCCTGGCCTACCGGCCGGACATCGATGGCCTGCGAGGCGTGGCGGTCATATTGGTTGTCGTTTATCACGCTTTCCCGGAACTGCACACGGGCGGGTTCCTCGGTGTCGATGTCTTCTTCGTCATCTCAGGTTATTTGATCACGCAGCTCATTCTGACAGGGTTGCATGCAGGGACGTTCAGCGTCGCGGAGTTTTATCGCCGGCGCGTTCGGCGCCTCGCCCCAGCGCTGCTTGCGGTGCTGATGGCGTGCTGTATCTTCGGCTGGCTCGTGTTGTTGCCTCAGGAGCTGCGTTGGCTCGGAAAAACGACCGCATACAGCGCCTCTTTCCTGGCAAACAAATTCTTCGCGTGGGCGGTTGGCGACTACTTTCATAAAGCCGCGGAGCTCAATCCGCTGCTGCATCTGTGGTCGCTGGCGGTGGAGGAGCAGTTCTACCTGGTCTGGCCTGCTTTGCTGATCCTGGCGGCCAGGCGCCACCTGACGCTGCAAATTCTGCTCGCCGTGACCGCGACCTCACTGGCCATCTCGATCTGGGGCTCTTGGAACGCGCCTGCGCAGCACTTCTATTATCCGGGATCGAGAGCATGGGAACTGGCGGCTGGAGCGCTGCTGGCCGTATGGCAGATGAAGCGGCCTGACGGTACGGGCGGCGCGCTGTCAGTGGCAGGGCTGGCCTTGATCGTCGGCGGCGGGGTGTTTTGGACCGCAGATCGGGCCGTCCCCGGGTTCTGGAGTGTCATTCCTGTAACGGGAGCTGTGATGATTATCGCAGCCGGGCCGCATGCGCCATTCAATCGAGCGTTTCTCGGCAGCGCGCCACTGGTGTTTGTCGGAAAAATCAGCTACCCGCTCTATCTGTGGCATTGGCCGCTGCTCTCGTTCACGCGTGTCATCACCGGGCGCGCGCCTCCGCCAATGCTTGCGGCGATGCAGATCGCTGTTGCATTCCTTGCTGCGTACGCCACTTATCGGCTGTTGGAGTTACCGATCCGCTTCGGTGAGCCCGGTCGACGGGCAGTTCCGGGATTGCTCGCCGGGCTGGCCATCTTTACGTTGGTCGGGGTGGCCGCGGGGGCGGGTGATATTCCAGGCCGATTGTCCGGGCCGCTGTTCACGGAATGGGCCGCCGCCGTTACGGACTGGCGCTATCCCAAGAAAACAAACCTCGAGCCGCGCTCCAGGTTCGGTACGGTCATCGTGCCGAGTCACGGTGAGCGTACTACGGTGTTCATCGGTGACTCGCATATTCAACAGTACCTGCCGCGTGTGAAGTGGGTCATCGAGACGCAGCCCAACACCACGCGCTCGGCCGTGTTCGTGACCCGTCTGGGTTGCCCTGCGATGCCTGGAATCAACGTCACCTGGCGAGGCTGGAGTTGCGACCGTTCATTCGACTATGCCCTGCAACAGGCGTTTCGTCCGGATGTGGATACCGTCGTGTTCGGCGCTTTCTGGGAAAGCTACTTCCTCGGGGAGTATCCGGGCGAGGGCTCGCGAGCTCACCCGCAAGCGCCGCTGGAAATTGATTCTGCCGAGGCGCAGGCGGCCTTCGAAAAGCTCGAGGAAATTCTTGCAAAGCTGACCTCGAGCGGCCGGCGGGTGTTTGTGGTGCTCTCGAATCCGACCTCGCCACTGTTCGAGCCGGCTTTCCCGTCCTGGATCCGACTCTCACCGCATCTGCCCGACAGTCTTCCCGCGGGAACTGGGCCGCAAATCGACGTGGGGGCGTTCGATACTTTCATACAGCCGGTTACGAGCAGATTGCGCGCGATCGCGGCGCGGGCCGGTGCACAGATCGTCGACCCCAGTACCACGTTGTGCGATCGGAAGCTCTGCCCGGCAGCCGGTCCGGATGGCATTCCGCTGTATTTGGACTCGAATCATCTGCGCGCGTTTGCGGCACGCGAGCGCGCATCGTTCGTGGATCAGATGCTCCTGGGACAGGATGCGCCGTCAGTCGCCCCGGTGTCCGTC